>Ga0209902_100181_pt1 | contig 108436 bp, 88 predicted proteins | sample FECB27metaG_FD_188304 | JGI IMG/M metagenome (GOLD analysis project Ga0209902, IMG submission 188304) | Cyanobacterial communities from the Joint Genome Institute, California, USA - FECB-27 (SPAdes) (version 2) | ecosystem: Environmental > Aquatic > Thermal springs > Hot (42-90C) > Microbial... | reverse complement strand
CGGCGGCAAACTTCCACGGCGAGGTGACGTTCACCTACCAGGCCAATGATGGCAGCGGCGCCCTCAACGCCGACAGCAACGTCGCGACGGTGACGATCACGGTGAACCCGGTCAACGATGCGCCGGTGGCCGAGGACGACGTCGACTCGGGCGACGAGGACACGGTGATCAGCGGCTCGGTGGCGGGCAATGACAGCGACGTGGATGGCGACAGCCTGACCTACAGCCTGGTCTCCGGCGTCGATCCGCTCGATGGCGAGCTGAGCTTCGACGCCGCCGGCAACTACAGCTTCACCCCGGCGGCAAACTTCCACGGCGAGGTGACGTTCACCTACCAGGCCAATGATGGCAGCGGCGCCCTCAACGCCGACAGCAACGTCGCGACGGTGACGATCACGGTGAACCCGGTCAACGATGCGCCGGTCCTCAGCGACACTACGGATCCTGTAGCCGTTGTCGAACTGACCGATGCCTCGTCACAGAACCTGTCGCCGATCAACGGTACCTTCTCGGTAGCCCACTCCGAAGTGGGTTTGACTTTGACACCGAGCGTTGTCGGCTCGCCGGTCGTAAACCTCTCGGGAAGTCCGTTTACGCTGCCAGCTGGAGCGGCAGCTCTGACTGCCTTGGCAGCTTTCACCCTGACGGGCACGACATCGAATGGTGGATCCGCGACGATCGGCTACTCCTACGACCCCACGGCTGCCAATCTCGATTTCCTGGCTGCCGGTCAAAGCCTGACGATCACCTACACGGTCCAGGTGTCTGACGGGAACTCAGCCTCCGGGACACAAGACGTCACATTTACCATTACCGGAACCAATGACGTACCTGTGATCACATCCAATGGCGGAGGAGCTAGCGCTTCCATCTCGCTTACGGAGAATTCATCGGCGGTAACGACGGTCACAGCAACCGATCTCGATGCTGGCGCCAGCATCACCTATTCGATTGTTGGAGGTGCAGACGCAGCAAAGTTTGCAATCAACGCATCAACAGGTGCTTTGACATTCGTTACGGCGCCCGATTTTGAGGCTCCAACGGATGCTGGAGCAAACAACATATATGATGTGATCGTCCGCGCGTCAGACGGAATAGCATCGGACGATCAGGCGATCGCCGTGACTGTTACCAATCTAAGTGATGTGGAGACCAACGGAACTAACAACAGTTCGCAGCAGGCCGATGTCGTGACACTGGTAAACGGTGTCGGGCAGGTCAGTGGCAGTGTTGTGGGCAGTGACTCCGACTTCTTCCGCTTCGTTACGGTGGGGAGCACGGCCTATCAGATCGTCTCGGGCGACCGCATTGTCCTCGATCTGAACGGCCCGGCCGGATCCGACGTTTCCCTGTGGTACGTGGACGATCCATCGAGGCCCCAAGATGCTGTAGAGGTAACGGCGGGCATCGTCTACGATCCGGTCACTGATGTTCTAACTTACGATGTAGACTCGAGTTCCACGCACAGCGGCGGCACCTACTTTGCCAGAGTTGCTTTCGCGGGCTCGGGTGGCTCCTACACTCTGAACATAGCTGTCACCCCCGGCATCATAGGGGCCAATGGTGTCGACGATGTCCTAACAGGCAGTTCCGGCGGAGAAAACATCCTCGGGCTCAGCGGCAACGACACCCTCTATGGCCTCGACGGCAACGATAGCCTCGAAGGCGGAGTCGCACGAGATCTCCTTTATGGGGGAACCGGCGATGATCGGTTCGTCTACACCGCTATCGCCGACAGCCAGCCGGGTGCCACCAACCGCGACACGATCTTCGACTTCGCCAGCGGCGACAAGATCGACCTGTCGGCAATCGATGCCAACACCAACACGGCCGGCAATGGCACCTTCCTTTTCGTTGCGGCCGCGACAGCCACCATCACGGCCAACAGCGTGTCCTGGCACCAGGCTGGCGGCAACACGTACATCCACGGTGACAATAATGGTGACGGCGTCGCTGATTTCGAGATCGAGCTCCTCGGAACGAGGACGATGGTCAGCGGCGATTTCGGTTTGTGAGTTGCGCGGGCGGGGGCCATGGATTGGCTCCCGCCCGCCATATGTAGCGTGAGCATAGGCCGAACGGGCTTGCGGCGCCCGTCTGCGGCGGAACGACAGGGACCTCGATGAAGACCAGTGAAACGCGCCGCGTCCTTGACCAGCTGAACGGCTATTTCGTAGCCGCCGGGCTGTTCAGCCTGGCCGTCAACATACTCTACCTCGCCTCGCCGCTTTACATGCTGCAGGTCTATGATCGCGTCATGACCAGCGGCAGCGTCGCCACCCTGATCATGCTCACCCTTGCGTTGCTTGTTGCCCTTGGCGCGCTGGCCGGGCTTGACGCGGTGCGGGCCCTGGTCCTGACGCGCGCCTCGGTGCGTCTCGATCGGCTGCTCGCCACCCGGGTCATCGAGGCGTCGGTGCGCCAGCCGGAAAACAAGGGCCGGCCATTGCGGGATCTGGACGCTTTTCGTCAGGCTCTCACCGGGTCCGGAATCCAGGCGGTGTTCGATCTGCCCTGGGCGCCGATCTACGTGCTGATCATCTTCCTGTTGCACCCGGCCCTGGGCTTCTTCGCGCTCGGCGCCTGTGCCGTGCTGATCCTCCTGGCGCTGGCCAACGAGTGGCTGACGCGCGAGCCGCTGCGTGAAGCCAACGAAGCTGCCGCGCGCAACTATGGTTTCACCGAGGCCAGCCTCCGCAATGCCGAAGTCCTCGACTCGATGGGGATGATGAAGGGGCTGCTTGGCCGCTGGTCGGACGATCGCCTGCGGCTGCTTGACCGCCAGTCGGTCGCCAGCGACCGCGCCGCTGCCATGTCGAGCCTCATTCGCTTCGTCCGCCTCGCGATGCAGTCCCTGATGCTGGGGCTCGGAGCCTATCTGGCGCTCGAGCGGATGACCTCCATCGGTACACTGTTTGCGGCGACCTTGCTGCTCGGTCGGGCGCTGCAGCCGGTTGAACAGCTGGTGGGCGCCTGGCGCGGTCTTGTGGCCGCCAAAGCCAGCTATGTCAGGGTGCGCGACATGCTGGATGCGGTGCCACAACGCGCCGCTGCCATGTCCTTGCCCCGTCCCACCGGCGCGCTGGCGGTCGAGGCGCTGACCTTCGTGCCGCCCAATACGCCGCGGGTCGCCTTGCGCAACGTCAGTTTCCAGCTCGATCCCGGCGACGCGATGGGGCTGATCGGGCCATCGGGGGCCGGCAAATCCACGCTGGTGCGTCACATTGTGGGCGTGCTTCGCCCCACCGGCGGCGCCGTGCGGCTCGATGGCGCCGATGTGCTGACCTGGCCGCGCGAGCAGCTTGGCCAGCATGTCGGCTACCTGCCACAGGATATCGAGCTGTTCTCCGACACCGTTGCGGCCAATATCGGCCGGTTGCGCACCGATGCCGAAGCCGATGCCGAGATCGTCAAGGCGGCGCAGCTCGCTGGCGTGCACGAGATGATCCTCCGCCTGCCCGAAGGCTACAATACGCAGATCGGGGAGGGCGGCGCGGCGCTTTCGGGCGGCTATCGGCAGCGGATCGCCCTGGCGCGCGCCGTGTTCCGCATGCCCAGCCTCGTCGTGCTGGATGAGCCGAGCTCCAACCTCGATTCCGATGGCGATGCGGCGCTGGCCGAGTGCATGGCGCGCCTGCGCGAACTGGGCTCCACGGTGATCATCGTTTCGCACCGACCCTCGACACTCGGCGCGGTCAACAAGATCCTCTATCTGCGCGACGGCGTCATCGAGCTCTTCGGCAAGCGTGACGAGGTGATCGCCGTGCTCAATGACCGAGCCAAGACTGCCGTCATGCCGCGTGGCTCGCAGGTGCCGGCATGAGCGCGTCGCTGACCATCGCCGGGAGTGGACGCCCGCCGGCTCCGGCCGTCTCGGAGTCCGCCGCCGGGCCGATCATTGCCGGCGTGCTGATCCTCGCGCTGTTCTTCGGCGTTCTCGGTGGCTGGGCCGCCCTGGCTCCACTCAACGCCGCGGTCGTCGCCGACGGAATTGTCACCGTCGAGGGCAGCCGCAAGCCCGTGCAGCACCTCGAGGGCGGCATTGTCGGATCCATCGGTATTTCCGACGGCGCCTTCGTTCACGCAGGCGCCACGCTGATGACGCTCGACGACACCACTGCGCGCGCCCAGTACGACATCTACTTCCAGCAACTGGCGCTGGCCCGGGCCATGGAGGCGCGGCTCACCGCCGAGCTGAACGGCAGCAGCGAGATCACGTTTCCGGATGAACTGCTCGCCAGCGACGCGCCCTACGTGCTGCAGACAATCGCCAGCCAGCGCGACGAGTTCAGCGCCCGCAACGACTCGCTGCTCGGCGCGCGGGATATCCTGCTGCGGCGTGTCGACCAGTTGCGGGAACAGGCCAAGGGCAGCACATCGACCCGGCTGTCCTATGAGGAGCAGCTTGCCTCCCTGACCGCCGAACGCGAACGCCTCGACAAGCTGCTGAAAGATGGGCTGGCCACCCGCGGCCGGGTCAGCGATCTCGAGCGCAGCATGGCCGACGTGCAGGGCCGGCTGGGCGCGGTCGCTGCCGAAGACTCCAGCAACGACCAGAAAATCGCGGAAATCGAGCAGCAGATCAATCAGCTGGGGCGCGACCGGCAGAGCGAAGTGGCCGAAGCGCTGGCGACAACGCAATCCAAGATCCTCGAAATCGTCCCCAGGCTGCAGGATGCGCAGTCCCGCCTGGAGCGATCCATCATCCGAGCGCCGGCGGACGGTCGGATCGTCGGTCTCGCTGTCCATGCCGCCGGCGCCGTGGTCCAACCGGGTCAGGTACTGCTCGAGATCGTGCCGGAGAAGGCAACGCTGGTCGTCGAAGCGCGGATCCGCGTCGAGGATATCAGCGAGTTACGAGCGGGGATGCCCGCCGAACTGCGCTTCTCGTCGTTCAAGCAGCACGTATCGCCGCTGATCCGCGGCGCCGTGCTGCAGGTCTCTGCCGATCGCATCACCGACGAGCGGACCCTGGCGGTCTTCTACAAGGCGATGATCGAGGTCGACCCCAAGGACCTGGCCGATCACCCCGAGATTGCGCTCCATGCCGGCATGGGCGCCACCGTGCTGGTCACCACCGAGCAGCGAACCGCCCTCGATTATCTCCTGAGCCCACTGGTCGCCAATTTCGACCGGGCGTTCAAGCAGCGCTGAACACCCCTCGGCCTTCCAGGACGTTTCGCCCGGGATGACCTACCAGTTGGCGATCCGGCCATCGGCGAGCACCGACTCCGTCGCCGGGATCACCTCCTGCGCGAAGGGGTAGCGGGCGGCGGCCTTTTCGTCGATCTCGATGCCGAGGCCAGGGGCCTCGGGAATTGGCCAGGCGCCATTCACCAGGTTGAGCGGGTAGCTCGAGCAGATCTCCTCAAACCAGGGGACGATCCCGACCGCCTCTTCCTGGATAACGAAGTTGGTGGTGGCGGCGTCGAACTGCAGCGCTACGGCGCCGGCCACCGGGCCCATCGGGTTGTGCGGGCAGACCCCCATATGCGCCGCCTCGGCGATGGCCGCGATCTTGCGGCCGCCGGTAAAGCCCATGCAGTGGGCGAGGTCGGGCTGGATGTAGGCAACGGCGCGGGTCTGGGCCACCTCGAGGAATTCGCGCGGCGTGAACAGCCGCTCGCCGGTGGCCAATGGGCAATCGACCCGGCGAGCGATGTCGGCCATCCCGGCCGTGTCCCCGGGCTGGATCACTTCCTCGCAGAACAGCGGTTTAATCGGCTCGATCGCCTTGATGTAGGCGATGGCGGCATCGAGCGAATCCGGGCGGCCGTGGAAATCGGTCATGATCTCTACGCCGTCGCCGACCCGCTCGCGCACCGCCGCAGCCAGCTTTTCGACATGCCGCACGGCGGGCAGGGGTGCGTCGTACCCGGTATAGGGGACGAAGCCGAGCTTGATGGCGTTGTAGCCCATCTCGACCGTTTCCTGCACCGCATCGCAGAAGCGCGAGATATCGGTATTGGGGACACGCGCCGAGCTGTCGCCGCGCCTCAAATGGGTGTAGACGCGCACGCTGTCGCGCACCCGGCCTCCCAGCAGCTGCCACACCGGCACGCCCAGCGCCTTGCCCTTGATGTCCCACAGCGCCTGCTCGATGCCGGAGACGGCCGTGAGGCCGATCGAACCGAGCGGCCAGAAACTGAACCGGGTCATGGTGTTGACCAGATGCTCGATCCGCAGCGGATCCTCTCCGATCAGGAATGGCAAGAGGTCATCGATGGTGCCCTTCACTGCCCGGGTCTTCCATTCGAGCGTCGCCTCGCCCCAGCCCCACAGGCCCGGCTGGTCGGTCAGCACCTTCACGAAGATCCAGTTGCGGTGCACGGCGTTGACGACGACGGTCTCGATGCCGGTGATTTTCATGGGTGTTTCCTTCGGGGGGATCTGGAACGGCGCTTGTCCCTCGAGCGCCGGAAATTACTCGGATGACTGGACCACCCGCGGTGTCATCCCAGCGAAAGCTGGGATCCAACTCTCCATAGGCGCAGGCTGTGAGATGGGTCCCGGCTTTCGCTGGGATGACAGCCGGCGGGTGAGGTGAGGATCGAGCCCAACTGCTAGGCGGGTTCGATCTATGTGCCCCGACCTAAGCCGTCTTGATTTCGTTGGCTTCGAGGTAGTCGCGGTTCATCTCGATGCCGAGGCCGGGGACGCGCGGCAGTTTCAGCGCGCCGTTCGAATTGTCGAGCCTTGTGTGCATCAGCTCGTTGTAGCCGGAGAGGTCCCAGCGCGAGGTCTCGAGCCGGTAGAAATTAGGCACCGTCATCATCACATGGGCGCCGGCGAGCACATTGATCGGCCCGCCCGCATCATGCGGCGAGATCGGCACGTAATAGCCCTCAGCGAGGGTGGCGATCTTCTTCATCTCGGTGATGCCGCCGGTCCAGGTGACATCGGGCATGATGTAGTCGGCAAGTTTCTGCTCGAGGATCGGCACGAAATCCCACTTGGTGTGGGCGCGCTCGCCCACCGAGATGGCGGCATTCACCTTCTCGCGCACCTGCTGCAGGGCGCCATAGCTCTCGGGCGGCACCGGCTCCTCGAACCAGTCGATCTGGCCGGCCTCCTCGAGCGTGCGGCAGAGCCGGATGGCGGTCGGCACATCGAAGCGGCCATGCGCATCGATCAGGATTTCGACCTGCGGGCCGGCGGTCTGGCGGATCAGCGCCGTTAGGTCGGCTGCCTTCTTTTCGTCGGCGCGCGACAGCATGCCGTCGAGGTAGCCGTCGCGGCGCTCGCGATCGCCCTGGTAGGGGAAGGGGTCGAACTTCAGCGCCGTGTGGCCGGATTTGACGATATCGGTGATCTCGGCCACCACCGCAGCGTCCGAGGTGAACTTACTTTGGTCAGGGTGGGTATAGAGCGAGATCTCGTCGCGCACCGAGCCGCCGAGCAGCTCATAGACCGGCAGCCCCAGCACCTTGCCGCGGATATCCCAGAGCGCGATGTCGATGGCGCTGACGCATTCGCAAGCGGCGCCGCGGCTGCCCATATAGGTGAAGCTGCGGAACAGCTTGTGCCACAGCCGTTCGATCCGGCTCGGGTCTTCGCCCTCGATCTGGCCGCTCACCTGCTTGAGGATGGCAGCGAGCGCCCGGTTGGCGATCTTGGTGGTCGAGGTGATCTCGCCCCAGCCCGAAATGCCCTCGTCGGTCGTCACTTCGACGAACAGGTACTCGCCCCAGTACGAGCTCGTGGCCTTGACCAACCAAGGCCGCACGCCGGTGATTTTCATGATGAAATGGCTCCCTCAAACCAATTGTGCACGCCGCTCGCGCGCGAAAACTGCCTCAGCCGGCGCGCGCTGAGCTCGCGGCCCGCATCTGCTCGAGCACATGCCGGCCCGCCCCATCGACATGCAGCGCGATCAGCGTCGCGGCGTTCGCCGCATCGCCCGCCTTCACCAGCCGGATCAGTTCGCGGTGGTCGCGGATCACCTGGGCGCGGCGGGAGAGTGTGAAGCTGTAGCGATGTCCGATGGCGCGCAGCACTTCGCGGTGTCGCCACCACAGTTCAGCGGCGAGATGGTTGTAGTGGCGCTCGTACATCACGGTGTGGAACCGCGTGTCGAGCTCGCTGTGGAGGATCGGATCGGCGAAGTTGTTGGCCTCGATCTGGCGCTGGATGTCCTCGAGCTCGGCGATATCGGCGGGGGTTGCCATGTCGACGAACCAGCCCACCATCGAAGGTTCGATCAGGACGCCGATCTCATAAACGTCGCGGACGAAATCCTGGTCGATCGGGCGCACTCGGGCGCTCTTGTTGTGGACGATCAGCACGAAGCCCTGCGAGCGCAATAGCTGCAGCGCCTCGCGCACCGCATTGGCCGGTGAGTTGTGCCGTTCCGACAGCTCCGCCACCACCAGCCGGGAGTTCGCTTCCAGCCGGCCCGAGATGATGTCGTCGCGGATCAACTCGTAAACTGCAGCCCCTTCTTCCGACACTCCGGTTGGGTCGATGCCCACGGGTGGCCGAGCCTTGTATGCGCTCATCTCTCAATCGATTCCGACGTTTGGTTTCAGGGGCAGCTTTGCCGGTTTCTCGTAGGATTTCCAGAGAGAGACGTAAGATTTTGCAAAATTCTGATTGCCTGTGTCGAAATCCGGGCGTTAATTCGCGTAACCGGCGGGTTGCCGGGCAGACATTCTCGACCGACGCGAGGGGCGCCGGCCGCGGGTGGAGGGAGGAAATTCATGTCAGAACACGGAATTGGCCGTGCGCTTCTGCGCGGCATGCTGTCGGCCGCGCTGGCGACCAGTCTCATGGCCTCGACGGCCCTGGGGGCAGGCATCGACATCAGCAAGTGGTCGCCCGAATATGTGCGCTCGATCGCTGGCACCGAGACGTTCGACACGGTCGGCCACTGCAACTCGGTCACCCCGACCGACTACACGGGCAAGCTGACCTTCTGGTACCAGGGCATGTTCGAAGCCGATCCGCAGATCATGCACGACAACTACCGCGATTTCTTCGCGGCGTTCCGCGCCACCTACCCGGGCATCGAGCTGACCGAGCAGGGCATCACCTATAACGAGCTGCTCGACAAGTTCCGCACGGCGCTGCTCGGCAATTCGGCGCCGATGGCGATCCGGCTGCAGATCCTCGGTGGTACCGAGTTCGCCTCCAAGGGCTATCTCGAAGAGCTCAAGCCCGAGGATGTCGGCTACCAGCCCGAGGACTTCTGGCCCGGCGCCATGAAGGCGGTGACCTGGGACGGCAAGATCTACGGCATTCCCACCAATAACGAGACGATGGCGTTCATCTGGAATGCCGACATCTTCAAGCGGGCGGGGCTCGATCCGGAAAATCCGCCGGCCACCTGGGACGACGTGGTCAGCTATTCCAAACAGATCCACGACAAGCTGGGCATCTCGGGCTACGGCCTCGTCGCCAAGCAGAACGCCGGCAACACGCCCTATCGCTACATGCCGCAGCTGTGGGGCTATGGCGGCGGTGTCTTCGACGAGGCCGATCCCAACCCGACCTATGGCGAGGTGCGGCTCGACAGTCCCGAGAGCATCCGCTCGCTGCAGGCCTCCTACGACATGTATGTGCGGGACAAATCGGTTCCGGTTTCGGCGCTGACCAACACCCAGGGCGAGAACCAGGCGCCGTTCATCTCGGGCCAGCTGGCGATGATGATCTCGCACCCCTCCGAATATGCCCGGATGGTCGAACTCGCCGGCAAGGCAACCGGCTCGGACAAGGCAGTCGCCGACAGCGTGCTCGAGAACATGCGCTACGGCCTCATTCCGACCGGCCCGACCGGCAAGCGCGCCGTGGTGTTCGGCGGCTCCAATATCCACATCCTCAAGTCGGAATTCGTCGATGGCGGCAAGGTCGATGAGCCGGCGGCCAAGGCGCTGATCTGCATGTGGACCAGCCCCGAATGGTCATTGAAGCTCGCCTGGGCCGGTTCCAACCCGGGCAACGTCAACGGCTTCAAGACCGAGTGGATGAAACAGCGGCTCGACACCATCAAGTTCCTCGACGTCACCACCTCGATGCTCCCCAACGGCATCCCGTTCCCGGCGCTGCCGGAAGCCCCTGAAATCATGAACATCATCGTCCCCGACATGATGCAGAATGCGCTCACCGGCACGATGACGGTCGAGCAGGCGGCCAAGGACGCGGCGGAGAAGGTGCGGAAGATCCACGGTGGCGGCGGCCTCTAGAACTCCGGCGGCAGGGCCGGGCAGTTGCCTGGCCCCGCCGCGCAAGTTTGCCCACGCTCCGCGGTAACGCTGTTCGAGGCGTTGCCGCGGGGCGCTGGAGAGGAGCTCCCGATGAAGTTTCTTCTGACCTCCGGCGGCGTAAGCAACCCGAGCATCTCGGCCGCCCTGGTCGAGCTCCTCGGCAAGCCGATCGCCGAGTGCTCGGCCCTCATCATTCCGACCGCCATCTACCCCTTCCCAGGCGGCGCGGGCCATGCCTGGCGGGCAATCAGCGGCATGTCCCCCAGCCCGCTGGCCGCGTTGGGGTGGAAGTCGCTGGGCGTACTGGAATTGACCGCGCTGCCGACCATCCGGCCCGAGAACTGGATGCCGATGGTCGAGGACGTCGACGCCCTGCTCGTCTGGGGCGGCAACGTGCTCTACCTCACCTACTGGCTGCGTCAGTCTGGTCTGGCGGCCATGCTGCCGTCGCTCACCGATACGGTTTATGTCGGGGTCAGCGCCGGCAGCATTGCCGTGACCCCCTATAATTGCGACGCCGAGTTCGACCAGCAGTTCGTGCCCGACGGCTCCGACATGGGGCAGGGGGCCGAGCACGCGCTCGGCCTCGTCGATTTCACCCTCTATCCGCACCTCGATAACCCGGAGATGCCCGACACCACGCTTGCCAACATCGCAAACTGGGCGTCGGGGATCCCAGTCCCGACCTATGCCATGGACGACGACACCGCCATCAAGGTGGTCGATGGCGTGGCCGAGGTGGTTTCCGAGGGGACGTGGCGGCTGCTCACGCCGTAGGATTGGGGAGGGCGGCCGGGTCGCCGTTGCTTCCGATGGTCCGTCATCGGGCGCGCTCAGGACGATGCAGGAATTCCAGGGTAACAAGCGGCGGCGCGATCCGTTTCGCTTGGTCGTCGGTAACTCGTAACCGCACAGAGATTCCACCACTAGCCATTCCCCGCGCCGCATTGCCGACAAAGTTCTGGTTCGCTCTTGCTGGCCGGGAGCCGTGGTTCGGCAAGCAACATGGAGCGCCTGGCGCCGCTGGGTTTCTGACGCCCAGCTGGTGCGCGTGGCGACAAGGGGCACGCGTGACTGCGTTTGCTATTTGAACGGGGTGAGACCAGTCTCATCTGCGGCGCGTTCAGCAGCCGGGTGATCGTTGGTCGGGGTTGGGAGGGTACATACCGTGATCGAAGACGATGGGATTTCTGCACGCCAGGGTGAGCGGGGCGATCGGGCGGGGCGTTACGGTCGTCGCGCGTTTCTGTTCGGGGCCACCGCCAGCCTCGGCGCGTTGGCGCTTGCTGGTTGCTCCCCCGCCGGTATGAGCGTCGCGGAAGCGGAGCGGGTCTACGGGCCGCGGCCCAACGAGCGGTTCCCGATCCCGGCGGTCAAGGTCAGCAAGATCAACCCCAAATACTTCCGCCGTACCGTGCGCTACGACAGCAAGGAAGTGGCCGGAACGATCATCGTCGACCCGCGCAACCACTATGTCTACCGCATCGAAGGCGATGGAAATGCTACCCGCTATGGCGTCAGTGTCGGGCGCGCCGGCTTTTTGTGGAGCGGTGACGCCTATATCGGGCGCAAGGCCGAGTGGCCGATCTGGACGCCGCCCAAGGAGATGATCGAGCGCCAGCCGGAAGCCGCCAAATATGCCGGCGGCATGAAGCCGGGGCTCGACAATCCGCTCGGCGCGCGGGCGCTCTACCTCTACCAGAACGGCGTCTACACGCTCTACACGCTCTATAGCACCAGCGTACCGGAAACGATCGGCACCGGCGTTTCGAGCGGCTGTATTGGCCTCCTCACCCAGGACATGCTCGACCTCTATGACAAGACGCCAGTCAATACCAAGGTGATCGTGCTGAAGGCGTGAGCCCGGAGGGTGCCCAGGAGAATACGACACGGGCCGGGCGTAATGCCCGGCCCGTGTCGTTTTGTCATTCGCCGGAGCCGTCGCCCGGCCATAACCGCACCGGCCTCAGCGGCCCAGCTTCAGCACCAGGACATCGCGCGGCGGGATCACCGTGGCGGTGCCGCCGGCGTCGCCCCAGTAGCTGCCGACGGGTTTCAGGTCGGCATGCGCGGCGCCCAGCGTCAGGGTGACCGGTTGTGGCGAGCGGGTCTGGTTGAGCAGCCACAGCGCGCCGCCGTCGGGCCCCAGGTGCAGCCGCGCATGGACCTGCGGGTTGCCGGTGTCGACGTGCCGGTGCTTGCCGGTCCAGCTGAAGACCGAGCGGAAGTAGTTCAGGTTCTCGGGCGTGCCAGACTTGAAGTAGGCCGCCCCCGGATGCGTGCCGACCAGCAGCGTGCGGCCCTTGCCAAAACTGTTCTCGACCACCGCCTTGCGGCCGTCGGCGAAGCTGCCGAGCAGCCGGCCGGTGGTCGGCTCGTACGCCTGGAGGAAGCCACCGCCGGTGATGCCGTCGCCGCCGTCGAACGAGAAGCGGATGCGGTCGGCAATGTCGGGCATGAACTCGACATCGACCTCGCGCGCCCCGAACACCCGGTCGAGCCCGTTATGCGGCTGCACTGTGCCGACCTTGCCGCGATCGCCGAAATAGCCCGGCGTCGCCTCCGAGATCAGCGTGCCGCCCGCCTCCACCCACTGTGCCAGCCGCTGGGCGTGCGCCGCAGTCAGCATAATCGGGTAGGGGGCATAGATGGTGTCGACCTCAGCGATGTCGTCGATATGCACCCAGTCGGGCTGGATGCCGATGTCGAGCAGGCCGCGATAGGCTCCCCACATCGCTTCGCGATAGAGCTCCGGCTTGTGGTGGTGGTTGAGCAGGTAATCCCAGGCCTGCGCCTCGGGGATCACCAGCAGCGCCACCTCGCCCTTCACCGGCCGCGCCTCGAACAGCGGCTGCTGCTCCGGCGCGTTGGCCCACTTGGCCATGGCGCTCGCCATGTCGGAACGCGGGGTGCGCGAGCCGTCCATGCCGTACGAGCCGAAAGCGCCGAACAGCGGCCCGTCGAGCAGCGGCCGGTAGCGCAGGTTGAGTACGCCCGTGGCGCCGGCGGCGAACGAGGTCATGGTGAGGGTGCGGACATCCTCGGGGTCCATGACGCGGCCATCCTCCTTGTCGCGGCCGAGCACCTGCGGCTGCAACCAGAGCGGGCCGCCGGGCCGCTCGGCATGCCACCACTTCTTGCCGCGCGCTGCGGCGCGCGTGATGTCAGGGCCGAAGAAGTTCTGCCACGGCTTGAAGCCGCGCCGGCTCGGCACCCAGGTCAGCCCATAGAGTTCGACCTTGCTGGCCGCCAGCCAATCGTCCGAGCCGCCCGCGGCCATGTTGGGAATGGCGCCGCCCACGCCATGCGCGGCGATCAGGCAGTCCTGGTCGACAGCGCGAATGGTGTCGATCTTGTACTGCATCTGGCCATAGTAGTTCTCACGCTTGAACTCGAGCCAGTCGAGACCCTCGGCGAAGGCGGCGACCTCGGCCGGCGGCTCAATGTCGTCCCACTCGGCATAGGAGTAGCGGTACCAGGCCTCGGCCAGCACCTCGAGTGTGCCGTACTTGGCTTGCAGCCAGCGCCGGTAGTCGGCCTTCATCCACTCCGAGTAGTCGACCTCGGGCGAGTAGTTCACCTCGTTCCAGACGTCGTAGCCGAGCAGCCCCGGGTGGCCCTTGTAGCGGTTGGCGAGCGCAGTGAGGAAATTGCCCACCGCCTCCTTCACCTCGGGGCAGTTCAAGGTCAGCGCGCCGGCGCCGTTATGGGCGAAGCCGCCGCTCGAGGACGACACACCCATGTGGTTGGCGAGCGGCCGTCCGTCCATGCGGATCTGTCGGGCATCGTGCCACTTGCGATAGGCCCAGTCGGGCACCGAGTGGGTGAGTTCGGCGATCACCGTCTTGATGCCGTTCTCGGCCGCGAGGTCCATCTGGCGATCGTAGTCCTCCCAATCGTAGACGCCCGGCTTGCGCTCGATCGCGGCCCACATGAACCAGTGCCGGAAGACGTTGAGGCCGTCCTCGCGCGCCACCCGATAGTCGCGCGACCAATCCTCGCGCGGCGGGTTGGATTTGCGGAAATACACAGCGCCGAAGGGCACTTGCGGGATCTTGTCGGTGGGCATCTGGGGCTCCTTGGAGACAAAGCGGCTGGAACGGCGGAGTGAGCCGCCGCGGGGTGGGGCAGGGGCGCTACTGACCGATCAGGGCGTGTCGCCCGCCAGGACCTCGAGAGTGCGGATCAGGCCGGAATGGTCGCGGTCGCCGTCGCCAAGCGCGATGGCGGCGTTCATCAGCTGCAGCGTCGCGGCCGTGTTGGGGAGGCTGAGGTCAAGCGCCCGCGCGGCATCGAGCGCGAGCGACAGGTCCTTGCGATGCAGCCGGATCCGGAAGCCCGGCTCGAACGTGCGCTTGATCATGCGCTCGCCATGCACCTCGAGGATGCGGGAGGCGGCAAAGCCGCCCATCAGCGCTTCGCGCACCTTCATGGGATCGGCCCCGGCTTTCCTCGCAAAGCTCAGCGCCTCGGCCACCGCTTCGATGGTCAGCCCGACGATGATCTGGTTGGCGACCTTGGCGGTCTGCCCGTCGCCGGCCCCGCCGACCAGCGTGATGTTCTTGCCCATCGCCTCGAACAGCGGCCGGCCGCGCTCGAATACCTCGGGCTTGCCGCCGACCATGATGGTGAGGGCGCGATTGCGCGCCCCGACCTCGCCACCCGACACCGGGGCGTCGAGATAGTCGCTGCCCAGCGCCTCGATCCGCGCGGCGAAATCCTTGGTCGCGACCGGCGAGATCGAGCTCATGTCGATGACCAGCTTGCCGCGGCCCAGCCCGTCGGCGACGCCATCCTTGCCGAACAGCACCAGCTCGACATCGGGAGTATCGGGCAGCATCAGGATCACCACCTCGGCGGCCTCGGCCACTTCCCGAGGCGACGCCAGCGCCTTGCCGCCCTGGTCCACCAGCTGCTGCGAAGCGGGCTTGACCCGGTGCAGGAACAGCTCGTGGCCGGCGGCGATGAGGTGGCCGGCCATCGGCCGCCCCATGACTCCGAGCCCGATGAAACCGATCTTCATTACGCGCTCCTCAAATAGGGCTGCATCCAGCCCAGGCCCGCGCTGGTGTCGGCCCTGGGCTTGTACTCGCAGCCGAAAAATCCGTCGTAGCCGAGCCGCTCGATCGCCGGCAGCACGAAGCCGTAGTTGATCTCACCGGTGCCGGGTTCGTTGCGGCCGGGAGTATCGGCGAGCTGGATATGGGCGATGCGCTCACGCAGCCGCTGGTAGGTCGGCAGCAGGTCTCCCTGCATCACCTGCATGTGGTAGAGGTCGTACTGGATGTAGAGGTTGTCGTGTCCCACCCGCTCCAGGATCCGCTCGGCGTGCGCCGTGGTCGAGAGGAAGAAGCGGGGGATGTCGCGCAGGTTGATCGGCTCGATCAAGAGCTTGATGCCGGCCTCGGCGCAACGCGGTGCGGCATATCTTAGGTTGTCGACCAGCGTCGCTTCCATCGCCTCGAGGTCGGCGCCCGGGGCGACGAGGCCGGCGATGACATTGAGCTTTTCGCAGCCGAGCGTCGTTGCGTAGTCCAGCGCGGTGGCGATGCCGGTGCGGAACTCGTCGCTGCGGCCGGGCAGTGCCGCGATGCCGCGCTCGCCGCCGGCCCAATCGCCCGAGGGTACGTTGAACAGCGCCTGCACCAGGCCATTGGCGGCCAGCGCCTCGGCAACCCGTTGCTTGGGCTCGGCATAGGGACCGAGATACTCGACCGCCGGAAAGCCATCGCGCGCCGCGGCGGCGAAGCGCTCGAGAAAGCCGAGCTCGGGATAGAGGAAGGACAGGTTGGCGGAGAACTTCACGGTGTGGCCTCGGCTGTAAATCGCGTACGGTGCAGCATCCGCTTGTGGCGCGGATCGGGGTGGGGCACCGCCGAGATCAGGGCCCTGGTATAGGCCTCATGGGGGGCGGTGCAGACTTGCTCGGCGCTGCCCATCTCCACCACCTTGCCGCGGTGCATCACCGCCACCCGATCGCAGAAATAGCGGACCACCGAGATGTCGTGGCTGATGAAGATGAAGCTGAGGCTCAGCCGCTTCTGGATGTCGAGCAAGAGGTCGAGGATCTGGCTGCGGATCGAGACGTCGAGCGCCGCGGTCGCCTCGTCGGCAATGATGACGCGCGGCTCGAGCGCCAGCGCCCGGGCGATGCCGATGCGCTGGCGCTGGCCGCCCGAAAAGGCGTGCGGATAGCGTTCCATCGACTGCGGGTCGAGCCCGACCAGTTCCATCAGTTCGCCCACCCGCCGTTCCAGCGCGGCGCCCCGCGCCAACCCGGCGACGAACAGCGGGTCGCCGATCACGTCCTTGACGGTGAGGCGCGGGTTGAGCGAGGCGAACGGATCCTGGAACACCAGCCGCACGTCGCGATGGAAGCCGCGCAGGTCGCGCTTGCTGAGCCCGGTGACGTCGACGGCGCGACCCTCGCGGTCGTTGTAGGTAATGGCGCCGGAGGTGGGCTCGACGGTTCTGAGGATCAGGCGGCCGAGCGTCGTCTTGCCCGAGCCGCTCTCGCCGACGATGCCAAGATTTTCGCCTGCGGAGAGGTCGAGGCTGACATTGTCGACGGCTCGGATGGCGTAACTGGCGCCGCCGAACAGGCCGCCACCGCCGCCATAGAATTTGCTCAGCTCGCGCACCGAGAGGACCGGCTTGTTCGAGGGGTCGGACGCCGTGGCCGGGTGGGTCAGCGCGCGCGGGTTCTGCTCGAGCCGTACCGTCGAGGCAAGCAGCTGCCGGGTATAGGGGTGGCGGGCCTCGTGGAAGATCTCGTCGACACTGCCCGCCTCGACAATCCGGCCGTAGCGCATCACCGCCACCTCGTCGGCCACCTCGGCGACCACGCCCATGTCGTGGGTGATCAGCAGCATCGCCATGCCGCGGCTCAACTGTAGCCGCTTGATCAGGTCGAGGATTTCGGCCTGGGTGGTGACATCGAGCGCCGTGGTCGGCTCGTCGGCGATCAGGATGTCCGGATCGCAGGCCAGCGCCATGGCGATCATGGCGCGCTGCCGCATGCCGCCCGAGAACTCGAAGGTGTAGCGGTCGATCATCTTGTCGGGGTCGGGAATTTCGACCTGCCGCAACAGCTCGATGGTCGCGGCCCGGGCCTCGGCCTTGTTCATTGCTTGGTGCAGGCGCAGGGCCTCGACGATCTGACTGCCGATGGTGTGCACCGGCGACAGCGAGCTCATCGGCTCCTGGAAGATCAGCCCGATGCGGCCGCCGCGGATCGAGAGCAGCTCGGCGCTGCGCTCGTTGAGCGGCACGATGTCGGTCTCGTGCCCGGCGCCGCGCAGCAGGATGCGGCCATCGGTGATGGTGCCGTTCTTGTCGATGATGCGCAGCAATGCGCGGGCGGTGACCGATTTACCCGAGCCGCTTTCGCCCACGAGGCAGAGCGTCTTGCCGCGACGGAGCTCGAAGCTCACCTCACGCACCGCGTGCAGCACGTGGGTCCTGAGGTTGAAGTCGATGCTGAGGTTCTCGACCGAGAGGATGACATCGTCGTCTGCCATGGCGCCCTCGTCAGTTTTCGTACGGGTCGGCTGCATCGCGCAGGCCATCGCCGAGGAAGTTGTAGGAAAGCACCGTCAGCACCACCGCGCCGGCTGGCCAGATCAGCAGCCACGGCGCGGTGGCGATGGTGCGCACGTTCTGCGCCTCCTGCAGCAACACCCCCCAGCTCACCACCGGCGCCTTGAGCCCGATGCCGAGAAAGCTCAACGCCGTCTCGGCGACGATCATGGTGGGCAGCGCCAGCGTCACCACTGCGAGGATGTGGCTGGTGAGCGAGGGCAGGATGTGCCGGAAGATCAGCCGCCGTTCGCTCGAGCCGTCGAGCCGCGCCGCGGTGACGAAGTCGTCGCTTCTGAGCGCGAAGAAGCGGCCACGTACCTCGCGGGCCAACCCGGTCCAGCCGAACAGCGAGACGATCAGCGTGATGACGAAATACACCTGCAGCGGCGACCAGGTGAGCGGCACCGCCGCCGCGAGACCGAGCCATAAGGGAATAGTCGGCATCGAGGAGATCACCTCGATGACGCGCTGGATACCGAGGTCGACCCAGCCACCGTAAAACCCCGAGATCGAGCCGAGGACCACGCCGAGGCAGAGGCTGATGGCGACGCCGATCAGGCCGATCGACATCGAGACGCGCGTTCCGTAGATCAGCCGGGTAAGCAGGTCGCGGCCGAGCTTATCGGTGCCCAAGAGGTACATGGTATCGCCGGATTTGAGCGGCCCCATCAGGTGCACGTCCATGGGGATGAGACCCCACAGCTTGTAGCCTGGGCCTTTGACGAAGAAGCCGATCGGCACGACTTTGTCCGGGTCGATAGTGAAGGTCCGCTTCAGCGAAGCCGGGTCGACGGTCTGCTTGTAGCCCTTGACATGCGGCATCCAGCTGAGGCTGCCATCCGTCTCGGTGACGAACAGCGCGATGTCCTGTGGCGGTGCGTAGGTGAACTGCGGCTTGGCCGCTTCGGGCAGGGCCGGGGCGAGGAACTCGGCGAAGGCGGCGATCAGGTACATCACGAGGATAAGTACCCCCGCGACCACCGCCACCTTGTGGCGCACGAATTTCAGCCAGATCAGCGTCCATGGGCCGGCGACCGCGATTTCGGTCTTGCCGCCGCTCCGCCGGATCGGGGTGATGGCTGGGCCGGTTTCCGCCGCGCCATCGCTTTCGAGATGTACGTGGGTCAATTGAAGCGGATCCGTGGGTCGAGAATGGCAAGCAGGATGTCCGAGATCAGCATCCCGATCAGCGTCAGGACGCCGAGCAGCAGGATGATCGAGCCGGCGAGGTACATGTCCTGCACGGTCAGGGCGCGCAGCAGCAGCGGCCCCATCATCGGCAGGTTGAGGACGATCGCCGTGATGGTGACGCCGGAGATGAGCTCGGGCAGCACCCAGCCGATCGCCGACACAAACGGGTTGAGCGCAATCCGCACCGGGTATTTCAGCACCACCTTGTACTCGGGCAGGCCCTTGGCCTTGGCAGTGATGACGTAGGGCTTGTTGAGCTCGTCGGTGAGATTGGCCCTGAGGATGCGGATCAGCGCCGCGGTGCCGTTGGTGCCGATGACGATGATGGGGATCCACAGGTGCGCCAACAGGTCGACGAACTTGTCCCAGCTCCACGGCGCGTTGACATATTCGCGCGAGAACAGCCCGCCCACCGTCTGCCCCATGTAACGGTAGGCGAGGTACATCAGCGTCAGCGCCATGATGAAGTTCGGAATGGCGAGGCCGATGAAGCCGAACAGGGTAAAGGCGTAGTCGCCCACCGAGTGCCGGCGCATTGCCGAGTAGATCCCGATGGGCAGCGACACGGCCCACACGAACAGCAGCGCCAGCAGCGAGACCGACAGCGTCGGCGCCAGCCGCTCGGCGATCAGCCCCCAGACCGGCCGGTTCCACTCGAACGAGTAGCCGAAGTCGCCGCGCAGCACGATGCCGCTGATCCATTTCCAGTACTGGACGACAAACGGATCGTCGAAGCCGTAGATCTCGCGATAGCGCGCGATCTGCGCCTGGTCGACGTTGACGCCGCTGTCGGACATCGAGGCCAGCATCGAGGTGAGATAGTCCCCCGGCGGCAGCTGGATGATCAGGAAGGCGATGATCGACATCCCGACGAGGGTCGGGATCATGTAGATCAGCCGCTTGAGGATATAGCGCAGCATCGCGGGGGCTCAGCCCCAGGTCACGTGCACGGCTTCGAGCGTCTCGAGCCACGGCACGTCGATCTCGACCCGGCCGTCGGCGACGCGGGCGTGCGCCTCGCGGCCGGACACCAGCAGCTTCGCGCCGGCAAACCGTCGCCCCTCGGGGATGGCGAGGCTCACCACCTGCGGACCGGCCGGGAAGACGCTGCGGATCGGCCCCTTCATCATCATCGGGTTGTTGAGGTTGTGCAGCACCACCGCGGTGCTGTCGGTGTCTTCGCGAACCGCGAGGTCGAGCACCTCGCGCCCATGGACCTCGACGTCGAGCGGCTTGCCAAGCGCCCAGCGCACGGCATTGCCGATCAGCCGGGCATGGTCGGCCGCCAGCACCTCTTTGAAGATGCCGCCGACATTCCATGGGAAGTAGACCGTACGGCCGCCGCCCTGGTGCCGGCGCGCCACCACGGCGGCGCCGCGCGGCTCCTGGCGCGGATAGACCTCTTCCATCGGCAGGTCCGGGAAGTCGGGGACATAGAGGAACGGCACCTCGGCATCGGCCACGGTATCGACGGCCAGCAGCTGGGTGCCGCCGATGATGCGGTTGGCGCCGTCGAACCCCTCCGAAATCGGATGGAGGCCATTGATCGCCACATAGGTGTTCTTGACCGGGCCACGTGCCGGCGCGGTGAGGCTGACGCCGAGCAGCGGCCCGAGCCCGATGGCGTGGCGCGGCTGGTTGAGTGCCGTACGGGTCGAGGTCTCGTGCGCCGCGACGATGCTGCCGCCCCGCGCCACATAGGCTTCGAGCGTCCTGATCTGCTCGTCCGACAGGCAGGTCGAGTTGGCCAGCACCAGCACCTTGAAGCGGTCGAGCAGCCCTGATGTCATCGCCTGGTCGGAGACCATTTCGAACGGAATGCGGGCCTCGACCAGCGCGTGGTAGAACCCCAGGTCATCGGCCTCGGCACTGGCCCGGGTCTCCTGGCCGTGATGGCGCAACGTCGTCGCCGGATCGAGGATCGCCACCTCGGCGACCGGCTGCATGGCGGCCAGCACCGGCTCGAGCTCGGCGTGGAGCCCGAAACTGTCGGCCACCGGCTCGACCCAGCGATTGTCGGGGACGACGCCGTTGAACTTGGTGAACCAGGGGAGCAGCCCCTGGGTGGTGCCGTTGTCGATCCAGGCCTGCATCTCGGGCCCGGTCGTCACCGAGTCCTTCCACCGATAGGCCTCTTCGGGGCCGATCGAGGTGATGAGGATGGCCGGGCGATCCGGGAAGGTGGCGCGCATGCGCTTGCCGTTGCGGCCGGCCATCCAGATCGGCTCGGTGCCGCGCCGGCCCTGGTCGTCGACGCACAGGAACGGGCAATAGCGCTGGATGACCTCGAGGTCGAACTCCATCAACGACACCGAGCCCATGTTCGGGATGAAGCTGGTGTGCGGCTTGATCTTCTTCATCGCCGCGTCCCACTCGACGACCAGCCGGGTGAGCACGGTGCGGCGCCACGCCGCCCATGCCATCCACACCGGGTCTTCGGGATTGGCGTGGCGCGGCAGCTCGTAGCCCGAGGCGGCGCGGAAATTCGTCTTGCAGCTTTCGCAGTAGCACACACCGTGCCCCTGCCAGCGATTGGCAAAGATGGCGTCGATGTCGTAGTCGCGCGTCAGCTCCTCGAGCACCTTGGGCATGAAGCCGAAATTGTAGTCCGAATAGGCGCAGGTCACCCACACCTCGGGGAAGGCCCAGTGGCGGCGCCGGTTGCCGTCCTGGTCGACGGCGATCCACTCCGGATGCGCGTCGGCGGCATCCTGGTGGATGGCATGCGGGTCGACGCGCGCCATCACATGCATGCCCAGCCGCCGGGCGCCCTCGACCAGCGTCCCGAACGGGTCGCTGTCGCCGATGAACTTGCTGACATGGTGCAGCGGCACCTTGCTCGGGTAGTAGGCGATATAGCCGCCGGCGCTGAGGCAGGTGGCGTTCGAGCGGGTCCGCTTGAACACCTCGATCCAGAAGGCCGGGTCGAACTTGACCGGATCGTCCTCGGCCAGCGTCAGCTGCGTCCAGCGCGTTGCCGACTTGTACCAGTCGGGCGTCCTCAGGTTGCGGTGGGTATGCGCCTTGGCGTCGAGCATGACGGGCCTTTCGGAGACGACGGTCGGGGGCCGGCCCGCTAGGGGAGCGGGCCGGCGGGGAGGAACAGTCAAATGCCCGGTGGTCAGGCTTTGAAGAACTGCTCCGGGCGGGCTGGGCCGGGGGTCGGCCATCCGAACGAGTTCGGCATTTCTTTCAGCACGTTGACCATGCCGTTCTTGACGACGCCGTAGCCGTCAGCCGGCAGGCTGACACCGAAGGTGAAGAACAGGTTGGCCGCGTTCTGCAGCACCTGCGCCATCAGTTCCTGCTGTTTGGCCGGCTCGGCTGTGGCGACCAGCTGGCGGTAAAGCTCCTGCTGCGCCTTAACCTCGGCCGGCGGCTCGATCGCATCGGCATTGTCCGGCTGGGTGAAGTAGAGCGCCCAGCCCTGGGCGTAGAAACAGTTGTTGTTGATGGGCACGTAGAAGCGCGGGTCGAGCATCGCGGCGATGCCGGAATTGGCGCCGAACTGGTGCGCCGTCGCATCGTATTCGCGGCCACGGCGGACGCGCTGCTCCCACAGCGAGCGGTCCATGGTGCGCATCTGCGCATCGATCCCCACTGCCTGGAACATCGGGATCGCCAGCTCGAACATGTCGAGGAAGGTGGTGCGAGTCTGGTCGAGCTCGAAGATGATGGAGACGCGTTGCCCGTCGGCGTCGAGACGGTAGCCCTCGCCATCCTTGTTCGGCAGCAGCCCATCCAGCATCTGGTTGGCCTTGGCTGCATCGAACTCGGTGAACTGCTTGGCCAACTGCTCGTTGTAGAGCGGATCGTCGGCGCGCATCGAAGCCTGCGCCGGAGCGCCCTGGCCGACGAATACCGCATCGATCAGCGCCTGCCGGTCAACGGCGATCGAGAGGGCCTGGCGGAACTCGAGGGTGTTGAACAGCTCGCGCCGCGTCGGATTGACATGGTTGAGGTTGAGCTGGAACGCCATCACGTTGGCGGCCGTCTCCTTCAGCGTGTAGAAGCCATAGCCCCCGGCGTCCTGGCCGTCGAACAGCACCGGCTTGTTGGTCGGGGTGGCGATGTACTGATCCATCATGTCGATCTCGCCCTGCAGCGTCTTGAGCAACAGGACTTCGGGATCGGCGACCATCTGGTAGACGATGCGGTCGAAGTAGGGCAGCTGCGTGCCGGCCGTATCGACCTTGTGGTAGTAGGGGTTGCGCACCGCGATGGTGGTCTGCGTGTCCTGGCCGAGGGGGCTGCCGCCCTCGCCGGTGAAGGTCCACGCCGTCAGTGCCGGCCGCTTGGTGTTCTGGAAATAGACGTTGGTGTCGAGATAGCCGATCTCCTGCTGGAACAGGGCGATCCAGCTCTCGAGCCCGGCGGCCTTGGCGAGCTTGTCGGCATCCGGGTTGTAGCGAATGTGGAACTGCTCGAGGTAGTGCTTGGGGCAGCGCACCAGCTGGTCCTGGTCGGCCCAGGCCATCTGCTGCAGGAAGAACCCGTTGGGGGCGGTGAACACCACCTTGAAGGTCTGCTCGTCCACCACCTCGATGGTCGCCGGCTTGCCACCCGCCGACCACCAGACGTTGCCGGCCTGGTTGGTTTCGGCATCGGTGAAATAGGCGTCGTACCAGAACTGCACATCGGCGGTGGTGAACGGCTGGCCGTCCGACCACTTATGGCCCTTGCGCAGCGTGATGGTGTAGACGGTCGCGTCCTCGTTGACCGCATAGCTCTCGGCCACGTTGGCTTCGATGCCCGACCAATCCGCGGTGAAACGGATCAGCGGATCATAGCCCTGGTAGCGCACCAGCATCGAGGCCGAGCCACCGCCAACCAGCGCGTGGTCCCACTGTCCGCCCTGCTGGCCGACCTGCTCCCACGGCGTGATCACCAGCGGATTGGCCGGCAGGCGGTCGGCCACCGGCGGCAGCGTGCCGGCGTCGACCTGCGCCTTGAGAAATGCAGATTCCGGGGTCTCGGCAAACACCTGCGGCGCGATCAGTGCTGCGCCTGCGAAAGCCGTGCTGCCGGCAAGAAAAGCCCTGCGGCTGAAACCGTTCATGTCTAGATCTCCTCCCAAAGCTGCGGCCACTTCCCTGGCAGCCGTTAGCTTGCGAAAGGCTTGCAACTATGATTTGTTAGGTAAAGCGTTATGTTAGGCCGTTACGACGTTTTTCTAAGTCAGCTTGGCTGACATACCGAAGATCGAGGACAGATTCGGCATTCGCTGTCATGTCGTTAGGTTGTGTTAGGTTCGAGTAGAGCCGCTGTGAAAATTGGGGAAAAATCGTTGGAACGCGTCACGCTCGGAAGCCTCGCTGCCCGCCTGGGTCTGTCCAAGTTCGCCGTGTCGCGCGCCCTGTCGGGCAAAAGCGGGGTCAGCGCGGACACCCGCCGGCGGGTGCAGGAACTCGCCGCCGAACTGGGCTACGCCCGCCAGCCGGCGCCGAAGGAACTGCGGACGCTCGGCCTCGTCTTCCACGACACCGACCTGATCAACAGCGAGTTGCATGTGCTGATCCAGAGCGGGGTGCAGGCCGAGGCGCAGCGGCGAGGCTACCAGGTGCGGATGCGCTGGACCCATCTTGCCGAGGAGGTCGAGGCGTTCGTGCGCACCTGCAGCGGCGCCATCATGGTGGGGCCGCACGAGCGCCATACCTATGACCGCGTCTATGCGCTCGACATCCCGATCGTGCGCACCGGCTGGCTCGACCCCTTGGAGCAGGCCGACTTCGTGGGCGGCAGCGACCATGAGGCCGGCTCGGCCGTGGCGCGCTATCTGGTGGAACTGGGCCATACCGCCATCGCGTTCGTCCAGGGGACGCCCGGCTATCGCGGCCGCATGGAGCGCTACTACGGCGTTCGCGAGGTGCTGGAGCAGCTGCCGCAGGTCAGTTTCCGGCAGATGACCTTCGAAAAGGAAGTGCGCTTCACCGAACACCTCAGAGCCATCGAAACCGAAGGCTTCCGCCCTACCGCGTTCTTCTGCGCCCATGACGGGCTGGCGGTGACGGTGATCTCGGAACTGCTGCGCCTGGGCTATCGCATCCCCGAAGATATCTCGGTGATCGGTTTCGGCGATTACTCGGCCGCCACCCAGATCTCGCCGCAACTGACCACGGTGAAGGGGCACGGCCAGCAGATCGGCGCCGGCTGCGTGCGGCTGCTCGACGACCGCATCAACGAGCGCATGGCCCGCGACATCCCGGTCCGCCTGCTGATCGCCAGCCGCATCGTCAACCGCGCGTCATGCGGCCGGGCGAGACGGGTGGCAACGTAGCGGGGGTGCGGCAGGGCCGGCCAGCCAGGGGCCGCGCCGGCCTGCCTTCCCCGGAGGCCGCGGCAGGCCGTCTGCCGCTGACGACAAGACGCCGGTCAATACGAAGGTGATTGTGCTGAAGGCATAGGCACTGCTGCTGAGGCGCCCCGCCTGGCGCTGCCGCGTGAGCACCGGAATGCTCGCGACGCCGAGCAAGGAGGTGCTGGAGACACTGGAGTTCCGCGTCCCGGAGGCGACGGCACTCTGCTGCTCAAGGGGGGCGGGCTGATGACGTTTCAATCGGGCCTGTTCGCCTGCCTACGCGAGGCCGGCTGGGGCAAGGTCGACTGGACCGAACTGGATCGGCTCCAGCCCACGTTCAGCATACGCAGCGTCAGAGCCTTTGCTGCGGATCGTCAAGGGTACCACCGGCTCAATGCAGACTTGGCGCCGGTGACGCTCAAAAGCCATGCATACGGTTGGCGAATTGCAGGCCAACGACTGCGCCCTTTATCGAGGGCAAAAGGACTAGCGGTAGGACGATCGCGGCAAAGCACATGCCAAGAAGGTATACCCAGGGTGGGATGCCCGCCGCCCCAGCCTGAAACTCGAAAAGCCCGACGACCAGAATGTGGCCGACAATCGTTATCGCGATATAGGCGGGGAGATCATCGGCTCGAGCGTTTCCGAGTTCGAGACCGCAGTGCGGGCAAACGTCGGCAATCTTGAGATAAGCCCGGTAGAGCCGACCGATTCCGCAGCGCGGACACCGGCAACGAACGCCGTTGGCGATGGCCGGCCAGAGCTCACGCTTGCCTGTTTCGTCCTGCATCCTGTCCTCCGAGTTCACGACGCGGTGCCGATCCGCGTTTCGTTGAATGTAGGCATCTCGTTCGCCGCCGCTCTTATAGACCTCATGGGCCGTCATCGACGAACGCCAAATACAGCAAGCGGGACAAATGAGTAGTCTCCTCACTTCGTTAACGTTTGACTTCGATGCCCCCAGCGCGCCCTCTGTCTTCAGAGCAGCCTAATCAGCCACACACTGTGCGACGGCGCCGCCCCACCGATGGATTCTCCACGGGGACAGAGCGTCCGGTTCATCTGATACCCTTTGCGTCAGGGTCAGCTCCAGATTGACAGGAAAAAGTGCATGCATCTCGCGCGACGAAGTCGCTGGCAGCCCGTCTTGGCTGGTGGCTGAAGGCATACTTTGTGTTCGTTGCCATACTGGTGCTGGCGGGCTGGCTCGGCGTCACCGCTGGCCAGCTTCTCCCCACGGGTGTGGCGTCGCAGGTCGCCAGCATGGAATGAGCGGTGGTCCGCTGCAACGTGGAGAACCGCTTAGCGCGGCGATCTCATTAACAAAGTGAAGTGACGGTCTGAGGATCGAGCCCCATAGCGTGCTCCCCATTTGGCTTTGGCCTCCTGCGCCGGCCCCCCTTCTATCCAAAGGCCCCATGTCCGAAATAGCCAGTCGAGCGACTCCCCCTGATATCGTCGAGCGGAAGCGCCTGCGGGCAATAGCCCGCCCCTTCACCAAAGACATCATGAAATGGCAGGCGCAGCTTGCCTTCTATCGTCACGGCAGGTTGGCAGCGAAAGCCACGGCCGAGGATGTCGCTACCTGGGGCGTCGGACTGCACGACCTTCTGGCTGAGGTGCAAGAAGCTCAGGCTCGCTTCCGGGAAGCTGTAGCCGGCGAGCCCGTCCGGGGTGCTGTGGAGGATGCAGCGCGCGCACTTGAGCGCCTCGTCGAGCAGATTGCCGAGGAGCTGCGCTGATTCGGGACGTTCGACGAATTCTGATTGGTCCTGCGGTGCTTGTTGCCGGCGCGACATTCGCCGTACCCACCGGCCATTGGCGGGTGGTTGCTCACAGTGGTCGTGATGAAGCCCCTTAGCGAACAAGCGCTCCGGTGTTTGGCAGCGTTTCCCTCGATCGGCAAAAAGATTGCGACTGATGAAGACTTGTTGGTTTTTGGTCGTTCGGGCCCGTGGTGAATGGTGGGTAGACTGTGAGGGTAAGTCGTACGGCCCGTTCGAAAATGTCGATCACGCCACATCGAATGCCGTTCGGTTCGGACAGGTTTTCGGCGACGCCGGCCGTCAGTCCCAAGTCTGGGCGCCGGACGACAGCGGGCGTATGCGACAGGTTTGGAGTGCAGCTGCTCCAAAGCCTAAACAATAGCCCAGCAGAAGAAGACAGCGCCCCGGGCCGACAAGGGCGAACCTGATTGGCAGTCTCCATGGCGACTTCCTCGCGATGCCGCCCACCGCCTCGCCCCCGCCATCGTCGATCTTACCTCAAGGGCCGGTTTCTGACCCAAAGCGGACAAAGGAAGCGCCAGCTTCTTCGTGAATGCTAAACAGATCTCATGGCCGAGCGAGAGTTACCTGCGGCGGTGGTCGCCGGCATTGTTAAATCTCTCCGCTACCCGTCGGCTATTTCGCTGGAATGGCGTCGAGCAGCATTTGACGGAAGCGCGTGGTGTCGAGTTTGGTGGCGATCGTTATGGGTCGTTCGCCGAGGCCGGGGCCCTTGCCGGCGGCATAGGCGACGAGGGTGCCCAACGTCGCACCCGGAGCCAAATCGACATTGACCAGAACGTCTTCGCTGGCCTGAACGAGGCTGGGATCAATCGCCACGGCGGTGGCGATCTCGTCCCACAGTGGTAAGTCCTTCCACGCATACTGCGCGAGGTAGGCAGCCAGCGGCGTGCCTTTGGCGGCGATGTCGGCGATCAGCGCGTCGTCAACGGTCAGAGCTTCAGTCACCGGCCCGACCGAAACGATCGAGGCGAACGGCGCCGTGAGAACGATGCGGGCTGCCTCAGGATCGAACATGACGTTGAACTCGCCGCCGAACCCGGCGATCTCGCCGCTCTCGCTGCTAAAATTGGCGCCAGGATCGCTAGTGATGACGACCTTCTTGATCAGCTTGGGAAACTCGGGATCAAGCCGCGTCGCCAGCGCCAGATTGGTGAGCGGCCCTGCCGCGATGATAGTGATCTCCCCGGGGAACTTGTGCGCCTGCTCGATCAGGAACGCTGCGGCCGAGGCTGCGGCCGCCTTGATGGTCGGCGCTCCTTCGGCCAGCTTCGGGACTGCGGTCGGATCGAAGCCGGCGGCCGTGCCATCCGTCTCGGGCTTGTTCCACGCGCCCTTCCAGCCCAACTTACCGTAGCTCGCCTCCCAGCCCGAGAGGCGCTGCGGGGTGTTGATCAGCGGCAGTACCGCTCCTTCGTGGACCGGGACATCTGGCCGGCCCGCGACTTCGAGAAATCGCAGCAGATGCGCCGCTTCGGTGTTCATCCAGTCATCTCCGGTGACCACCGTGAGACCGAGCAGCGTGTGGTCGGGGTTGTGCAGGAAGAACAGCACCGTCTGCAGGTCGGACCCACCGGGTCCGGAAAAGTCGTTGTCGATGATGAAAGGAGCAGCCGTGGCAGGGGTCGCCAGCATCGCGGCGGCGGCGACCCTCATCAACGCATGGAGAAGGGTGTTTCGCATCGTAGGCCTCGTTCAGTTTTCTGGACAGAAATCGAATGACGACCAAGTTAGCCCGTGTTGCCGAGGGCGCATCTCCGTGAAAAGCTAGACTCCCGTTCGAGATTTTGGACGCCATGCAGATCGATGATATTCACGCGTTCTTCCGCATTCACAGTGCGGGCTCGCTTTCGGAAGTGGCGCGGCGCACCGGCATTCCCAAGGCCACACTCAGCCATCAGGTGCGGCGCCTTGAGGGGCAACTGGGCACCCAGCTGTTTGATCGCAGTGGCAATAGGTTGACGCTGACCCACGCGGGTTCGACGTTCCTGCCCTTTGCTGAGGACCTCGTACGGGCCCTGGCGCGCGCCGAAGATGCCGTGGCGCGCCAGGCCGCCGCGCAGTCCGTACGGCTGCGGGTAGGCACCGTGGATGGCCTTGGCACCAACCTGATGGGTCCGCTGAGCCTCGCCTTCATGGAACAGTATCCCGGCATCCAGCTCGATCTGCTGATCTACGACGCCGTCGATCTGTTCCAACGTGACGCCGGCCTCGACTGCATCCTGTTTGCCGATGTGCCGCCGCCCGAAGACGCCAAGGATATGATTGCCGTGCGCTTGGGCCACTCGGTCAGCCGCCTCTACGCCGCGCCGGGTTACCTCGAGCGTAACGGCACGCCGACTCTGGTGACCGACCTCAAGGACCACCAGCTCATCGACCGGCGACTTGGGGCAACGCCGCCAAGGTGGTCGCTGTCAGATGGCAATCGGCGGGTCGAACTCTTGCCGGACGGCTCGATCTCTACCAACGACCAGTGGATCGCCAAGGTGGCGGTGGTGCAGGGCTACGGCATCGGCTGTTTTCCGGAGTTCTTCGTCGCGGGCGAAGTTGCGGCAGGGGCGTTGGTTTCGCTGCTTCCAGACTGGGAAACTGACCGCACGCCGATCAGCATCCTCTATCCCAGCCACCGTTTCGGCAATCCGCACCTCAAGGCATTGGTGCGGTTCATCTGGTCGCACTTCGAAGGGTTCTTCTATTTCCCCTATCGACGCACCGACGTGGCGAGGCTGCAAGCGTAGTTTCCCTGATCGCGCTTTGAATGACTGCTGTTGGCGCAAAGCCGTCACATACCCCCCTCACACCCGATCCTTGAACACCTCGCCACCCCGCATGATCAGCGGCATATGCGCGCCATCCCCTTGCAGCAGCGCGATATCCGCCAGCGGGTCGCCGTCGACGACGATCAGGTCGGCATGGGCGCCGGCGGCAATCGTCCCGATCTCGCCGGTCATGCGGCAGAGCTCGGCCCCAACCGTGGTGGCGGAGCGGATGATTTCGCATGGGGTCAGCACTTTGGCGAGGAGTTCGAACTCCATGCAGTGGTACTTGCGCAGGCCGCCCAGTAGATCCGAGCCGAAGGCCATGGGGAGGCCGGCGTCGCGCATGATGGCGAGGGAGTTGAGCCCGCCCGAGCGCACCACCTCGATCTTTTCGAACTCGGCCGGACCGAGGCCGAGCGCCTTGCCTTCGAGCCATAGCGCGTCATAGGCGACGAGGGTGGGGACGGCGATGCAGCCCATCTCGGCGGCGAGCTTGGCCGTCTCGGCGCTGATCAGGTTGCAGTGCTCGAGCGAGTGGACGCCGAGCTCGACGCAGCGGCGGATGGCGGCGTCGGTATAGACATGGGCTGAGACGTAGAGTCCGGCATTCTCGGCCTCCTCGACCATGGCGAGGATTTCCTCGCGCGAATACTGGATCGAGTGGATCGGGTCGTTCGGCGAGGAGACGCCGCCATTGGCCATCACCTTGATGAAGTTGGCGCCCTCCTTGATCATGGTGCGGCAGGCGGTGCGGACGGCGTCGACGCCATCGGCGATATAGCCCATCGAGCCCAGCCGGTCCGACATCATGCCGGGGCGGTCGTCGGTGCGCTTGCGCAGATCGGCGTGGCCGCCGGTGGTGGTGAGACCCTTGCCGCAGATGATGATGCGCGGCCCGTCGATCAGCCCTTCCTCGATGCCTCGGACCAGGCCGTGATCGGCGCCGCCGAGATCGCGGATGGTGGTGAAACCGCGCTGCAGCATTTCTTCCATGACGCGTGCCGAGCGGAGGCCGGCAAGCGAGGAGGGGGCGATCATGTTGCCCCACAGGTCGAGCGTTTCGGCGACCACATGCACGTGGCAGTCGATCAGCCCGGGCATCAGGGTCCGGCCGCCAAGGTCGATGACGCGCGCGTCAGCCGGGCCGGCGATGCCGGCGCCGACTTCGGCGATGCGGCCATCGCGCACCAGCACGGCCAGCCCATCGCGCAGCACGCCCGCTGCAGCCTCGAGCACGCGGCCATTGGTGAAAAGCGTCGTCTGGGGCATCGGGGGGAACTCTCTATCTATGGTGGCAGGCGGCAAGGCGCCCGTCGGGTCGTGTGGTCAAAGCCGGCTCGCTGGTGCGGCAGATCTCGGTGGCCAGCGGGCAGCGGGTGTGGAATGGGCAGCCGCTCGGCTTGTTGATGGCGCTCGGCACGTCGTCGCTCGAGGCGCTGAAGCTGTGGCGATGGCGCGGGTCGAGCGTCGGGGCCGCGCGGGTCAGCATCTCGGTATAGGGGTGCGTAGGCGAGGCGAACAGCAGTGCCTTGGGAGCGATCTCAACGATCTTGCCGAGGTACATCACCGCCACCCGGTGCGAGATGTGCTCGACCACCCCGAGATCGTGCGAGATGAACAGGTAAGCAATGCCGAGGTCGCGCTGCAGGTCAGCCAAGAGGTTGAGGATCTGCGCCTGCACTGACACGTCGAGCGCCGAGACCGGCTCGTCGCAGACGATGATATCGGGCTTCAGCGCCAGGGCCCGGGCGATGCCGATGCGCTGGCGCTGGCCGCCGGAGAACTGGTGCGGGAAATTGTCGGCCTGGTCGGGCCGCAACCCGACGCGCGCCATCAGCTGCGCCACCTCGGCATCGCGTTCGGCCCTGGTGCCGACCCCGTGGATATCGAGCGCCACCCGAATGGCGTCGCGCACCCGGCGGCGCGGGTTGAGCGAGGAGAACGGATCCTGGAAGACGATCTGCACTCGCCGCCGGTAATCCTTGAGGTCGCGGCGGCGGAAGCTGCCGATCTCGGTGCCATCAAAGCGCACCCGGCCGCCGGTTGGTTTCACCAGCCCGAGCAGCGCGAGCCCGGTGGTCGACTTGCCGCAACCGGATTCGCCGACGAGGCTCAGCGTTTCGCCGCGCGCGATCGAAAAGCTCACCCCATCCACTGCCTTGACGGTGGCGGACTGACGCTGGAACACCCCGGAGCGCACCGGGAAATGCACCTGGAGGTCGTCGACGGCGAGAAGGGCTTCAGCCATCGACATGCTCCCAGCAGGCGGCGAAATGGCCGGGTCGCTTTTCCTCGAGCGGCGGTCGCTCCTCGAGGCAGCGGGCCGAGGCGCGTGGGCAGCGCGGCGCAAAGGCGCAGCCCTTGGGCAGGTCCCAGGGCGGCGGCACGGTGCCGGCGATATCGACCAGCCGATCGGTGGCCGGCCGCCCCGCGACCGGACGCGGGATCGCCCCCATCAGTCCCAGCGTATAGGGGTGGATCGGGTGCTCGAACAGGTCGTAGACGCTGGCTTCCTCGACGCGGCGACCGGCATACATCACCACCACCCGGTCGGCGACTTCCGCCACCACCCCGAGATCGTGGGTGATCAGCACCAGCGCTGTGCCGAGCCGCTTCTGCAGGTCGGAAATGAGCCCGAGGATCTGCGCCTGCACGGTGACATCGAGCGCCGTGGTCGGCTCGTCGGCGACGAGGATTTTCGGGTCGCAGGCCAGCGCCAGGGCGATCATGGCGCGCTGCCGCTGCCCGCCGGACAGCTCATGCGGGAACTGCCTCGCTCGACGTGCGGGGTCGGGCATCTGCACCAGCTGCAGCGTCTCGATAGCTCGCGCCATCGCCGCCTTGTGGCCGAGCTTTTTGTGCCGGCGCACCGACTCGGCGATCTGCTCGCCGATGGTCAGCACCGGGTTGAGCGCGGTCAGCGGCTCCTGGAAGATCATGGCGATCTCGACGCCGCGCAGGTCCTCCACCCGGTGCTGCGACATGGCGAGGAAATCCTCGCCATTGATCTCGATCGAGCCCTTGCTGGCGCTCGCCGCCTCGGGCAGCAGGCGCAGCAGCGACAAGGCCGTCATCGACTTGCCGCAGCCGGATTCCCCGACGATGCATAGCGTCTCGCCGCGCTGGACGGTCAGCGCCATGTCGGCGACGACAGGATAGGAGCCGCGGTCGCCGCGGATCCGGATCTCCAGGTCTTTTACGGCAATCGCCGCGCCGACCGTGCTCGTCGCCAACTGCGCCACCCGTTACTGCTCCGCGCCGTCGAGATTGCCGACCATGAAGCCGTAATCGCCGGCTTCGACCAGGTTGCGGCTCAAATGCTGCATCACCATGATGCCGTTCTCGAACGGGGTGGGGATCTCCTCGATGGTCTCGAAATCATACGGGCTGACGACCCGGCCGAGCAGCTGGCCACCCCTGATGATCTCGCCATTGGCGGGGCTGAGCGGCTCGAGCCAGCCGCCATGCTTGGGCCGGATGCCGACCAGCTCGGTCACCACCACTTGCTTGGGTGGTGCGACGACGTCGCCGGCGATGACGCCGAGATAGCGCAGCTGGTTCAGCATGCCGTCGACGGTGCGCTTCACATAGGGGCCCTGGTCGACGATGCCGCCGCCGAGCTCGATGGTGGTCACCTTCATCTCGGGCCGGCGGTCGATGGTCACCGTCTTGGTGGTGCCGGTATAGACCGTGCCGGTCTTGCCGGTGGTCGGGCGGTAGAGGATCTTCGAGCCGAAGGCGCGCGAAAGCCCTTCGTCGCTCCAGATATAGACATAGTCGACGGTCGGGCGATCGGTCCCCGAGTGGAGGTCGATATTGGCGTCGAGCTTGTCGAAATAGTCGCGCGCCAAGGCGAAAGCGAGCTGCTGGGTGTAGTTGCCGCGATCGTCGCCGGGGAACTCGCGGTTGAGGTTCAGCTCGTCGAGCGGAGTGAAGCGGTGGTTCACCGCGAAGGCCTTGGGGTTGGCGACCGGCAGCAGCAGGATGCGGCCCTTGAGCGGCATGTCCTTGAGCGTGCGATAGAGCTCGAGAATGGCCTGTGAGCCGGCATTCTCGTTGCCGTGGATGGAGGCGGAAATGCCGACGGTGGGACCATCCTGTTCGCCGACCAGTTCGTGGATGAACAGCACGGCATCGCTGCCATCGGCGTGGGTGGTGAACTTGGGCCTCAGCTTGTTGATCTGCTTGACCATCGTTTGTCGTCCTTAGTCCTACTTGTTGGCGCCCAGGCGCGTGAGCTGGCGCGGATCGAGGATGTCCCTCAGCCCGTCTCCCAGCAGGTTGAAGCCGAGTACCGTCACCATGATGGTGGCCCCGGCAATGATGGAGAGCCACGGCTCGTCGCGGATGAAGCGGGTGCCGTAGGAAAGGGTCCAGCCCCAGGTCGGGGTCGGCGGCGGCAGGCCGAAGCCGAGAAAGCTCAGCGCCGATTCAATGATCACCGCGGTGCCGAGCCCGAGCGAGGCGAGGACGATAATAGGCCCCAGCGTATTGGGGAGGATTTCCATGAACAGGATACGCGGCCAACTGGCGCCGAGCGCCTTGGCGGCCTGCACATAGTTCTGCTCGCGCAGCACCAGTGTGGTGGCGCGCACCACCCGGGCATATTCGGTCCAGGTGACGGCGATGATGGCGGCCGAAATGTTGACGATCCCCGGCCCCAGCACCGCGACGATGGCGAGGGTCAGCACCACGGCGGGAAAGCCGAGGAATACGTCGGTGATCCGCATCAAGAGCATATCGACCCAGCCGCCGAAATAGCCGGCGGCCAGGCCGACGCTGGTGCCGATCAGCGCCGCGACGGTAACCGAGATGATGCCGATGGAGAGCGAGATGCGCGCCCCGAAGATCAGCCGGCTCCACAGGTCACGCCCCAGGTTGTCGGTGCCCAGCCAATGTGCGGCCGAGGGCAGCGAGAAGCGGTTGCGCATGTCGGGCTGGTCGACGCCGTGCGTCGCCAGCAGTGGGGCGAATACGGCGAGGAACACCAGCGCGAGGATGATCAGGCCACCGATCACCAGCGAGGGGTTACGCAGGGGTTTGGGAATCCGCATGGCGCTAGCCCAACCGCACGCGTGGGTCGACCAGCGCGTAGAGCAGGTCGACGACGAGGTTCACCAGCGCGAAGATCAGCGCGAAGGTCAAAACGATCCCCTGGATCAGCGGCAGGTCGCGCTGCGACACGGCCGAAAAGGTCAATTGGCCAAGGCCGGGCCAGGCAAAGATCATCTCGACCAGCACGGCGCCGCCGAGCAGCGCGCCGAAGCGGAGGCCAATGACGCTGAGCACCGGCAGCAAAGCATTGCGCAATGCATGGCGCACCACGACGCGCGGCCGGCGCAACCCCTTGGCATAGGCGGTACGAACGAAATCCTCGCGCAGCACTTCCAGCATCGAGGTGCGCACCAGCCGCGAGATGATCGCCGCTGAATTGGCGGCGAGCGCCAGAGCGGGGAGGAGAATGTGGAGGATGGAATCCCACAGCACCTGCGGCCGGCCGCTCAACGCCGCGAGGATCGCCTCGGGCATCGGCGCGCCACGGCCGATCGCCGGCAGCCAGTTGAGCTGCACGGCAAAGGCCAGCATCAGCAAGAGCCCCAGCCAGTAGACCGGCATGGAGACGCCGAGCTGCGCCAGCAGCATCGTCGCAGTGTCGATCAGTGAGCCCTGCCGCACCGCGGCGAGGACGCCCAGCGTCACGCCGATCACGGTCGCCAGCAGCAGCGCCACCACGGCGAGTTCGATGGTCGCCCCGATGCGCCCGCCGATGATCTCGCTGACCGGCGCGCTCTGGAAGATCGAGCGGCCGAGATCGCCATGCAGCAGCTGCCAGAAATAGGCGCCGAGCCTGATATACCAGGGGTCATCGAGCCCCAGCGTACGCCTCAGGTTGGCGATCATTTCAGGCGACGCCTCGGGGCCGAGCAGCACCGCGGCGGGATCGCCCGGCACCAGCAGCAGCAAGCCGAAGGTAACGACGATCATGCCGACTGCCATGGGGATTAGCAGCAACAGCCGGCGGATGACATAGGCTAGCATTGCTGCAGCCCCCGCGGTGGGTGGACGGCGCGCCTCATGCGATGACGATCTCTTCGATCTTGCGCGGATAGTGGGTCATGCTGTCCGGGCCTTCGGCGGTGACCAGCACGGTGTCGGCAATGCGGTAGCCGGCAAAACCGGGGATGGTGATCGAGGGCTCGCTGGAAGCGATCATGCCGGGCTCAAGGATGGTCTGGTCGCCGGCCTCGATCCAGGGGGACTCGTGGAACATGATGCCCATGCCGTGGCCGACTCGGTGCAGGGCATTGTCAGCCATGCCCTCTGCGCGGATATAGCCGAGCGCCAGGTTGTCTGAGGAGGCGCAGGTGTGGCCGGCGATCAGCGCGGCGGTCGCCATCCGCTGCGCCTCATAGGCTACCGAGTAGTGCCGTTGCTGTTCAGTTGTCGGCTCGCCGATAAAGAAGGTGCGCTCGCTCTCGGCCGCCCGGCCGCCGACCCGGCAGCCGAGCGACAGGATCAGGCTTTCGCCCCGCTTCACCGGATTGCCGGTCGGCATACCGTGCGGAAAGCTCGAGCGGATGCCGGAATAGACGAGGCCAGAGGCGAGTCCCTGCACCAGCATCAGCTCCTCGTGCTCGGAATACATGATGTTCATGGCGTGCCGCGACACGTGCTGCTCGATTTCGATCTCGCTTGGCAGCTCGCCGCCCTGGCGCACGGCCTCGCCGATCAGCGCCACGCCGGCGCGTACCATCTCGTCGGAGATGCGTGCCGCCTCGCGGTGCAGCACGATCTCCTCGGGATATTTCCTCAGCCGCATCTGCTGGACGATGTTGGAGGGCACCACCTTCGCATTGGGGAAGGCCGCCGCGATCTGCGCGATCCGGCCGAACGCAATGCCGTAGCTGTGGGCGACGGTGCCGGTCTGGGCCGGGAGCGCCCGGGCCAGCACGTCGAAGGGTTTGTCGACCCCGGGAAACTCGAAATAGATCACCGGTTCGGCGGCGATGATCTGGTGTGCCGCATGCCCCTGTTCGAGCCGCGGCAGCAGCAGCCAGGCGCTGGTCTGGCTGATGGCGAAGACCACCGGCCGCTCGGTGGTGTAGTGCGAAAACCCCGTGGTGTAGATGACGTCGTCATTGGCATCGAGCAGCAGCAGGTCCACGCCGGTCTCGGCCATGCGAGCGCGGATATCGCGATGGACGCGGGCATAGAAATCGGCGCCAAGGCGCTGCGAAAACGTCATGTCATCTCCTCGGGCGCTTTGAGGTCAAAAGCGCAAAATCAAACGTCTGCAGTCATGGATGAGGTGATCATCCTCGGTGTTAGGTTCGGCACTCCATCTTCGCCCCACCCACCGGCGGTCATCCCAGCGAAAGCTGGGACCCAACTCACTGCTGGTACGGGCCGCGAAATGGATCCCAGCTTTCGCTGGGATGACACCGGTGGTGGTGTCGGGCATCCGTGGAACCGAAACCAAAGTTCCGGCCGGCGCCTGGGCAGCGGGCGCCGGCCGGGGGAGGGGCAGGGACTTATTCGTCCATGCCGATCAGGCCGCGGAAATTGCCGCGTGGGGTCGCCTGCACTTCGACCGGGAAGGGCTGCTTGTAAAACAGCTGGTAGCCCTGGTCGGAGATGATGAAGTAGGGGAGGTCGGAGGCGAGGATGGTCGCCGCCTTCTGGTAGGCGGTGGCGCGTGCCGCCTGGTCGAGCGACGAGCGGCCCTCCTGCAGCAGCTTATCGACCTCGGGGTTGGAATAGCCGCCCCAGTTGGTCGAGCCGCCGGTCGACAGCTGGCCGAACAGCAGCCGGTCCGGATCGACGATGTTGAGCCAGCCGAGCAGCGCGATCTGGTGCAGGCCCTTCTGCACGTAGTTGGTGGAGAAGGACGGCCAGTCGGTGATCTGCACCTGCGCATCGACGCCGGCCGACTGCATCAGCGCCTGGGTCAATTCGACCGACTGCACGCGGTTGGGGTCTTCGCTGTGGGTGGAGAGCGTCACCGTCAGCTTCTTGCCATCCTTGTCGAGGATGCCGTCGGCGTCAGTATCCTTCCAGCCCAGTTCGTTGAACTTGGCCACCGCGCCTTCGACGCTGAAGGTCGGCTGCTTGATATCGGCCGAATAGGCCCAGGAGGAGGGCAGGATGATCGAGGAGGCGATCTCGTCGACGCCCTGGTAGATGTCGTTGACGATCGAATTCTGGTCGATCAGCATCGAGAAGGCTTGCCGCATGCCGGGGTCGGCCAACAGCGGGTCCTTGACGTTGTAGTTGATGTAGGTGACGCCCAGCCCGGCGGTGATGACATTGCCGAAGCGGGCGTCGGCCTTCAACCGTTCGATATCGTTGGGCGACAGCGGCGACTGGATGACGTCGAGATCGCCGGCCTCGAAGGCCTGGGCGCGGGCCGAGTTGTCGCCGATGATCTTGACGGTAACATCGGTCACTTCAGGGGCGCCGCCCCAATAGCTCGGGTTGGCCTTGAGCACGATGTCGCTGCCGCGGTTCCAGGCGGTGAGCACCATCGGGCCGGCGCCGACCGGGTCGGTGGCCGGGTCCTTGCCGGCTTCGACCGCCGCCTTCGACACGATCCCCTTGTCGAGATAGCTGAGGAGCGGCGCATAGGGCGCCGAGAGGGTGAACTTCACCGTCTGCGGGTCGACCGCCTCGATCTTGCTGATCGGGCTGTAGAGCGCGCGGTCGGGGGCGTTGAAATCGGGGTTGATGACGCTCTCATAAGTGAACACCACGTCGTCGGCGGTGAGCGGCGAGCCGTCCGAGAAGGTGAGGCCAGAGCGGAGCTTGAAGATCACGGTTTGCGGGTCGGGCGATTCCCAGCTCTCGGCCAGATCCGGTACCGCTTCGAGCTTGGCCGTGAGGTGCACGAGGCCTGCATAGATCAGGTCGGCAGTGCGATAGGCGGTGGTGTCGCGCGTCAGGCGCGGATCGAGCGTGCCGGCATCGACGTCGGTGCCGATGACGATGGCTTTATCCTGAGCCAGCGTGACGGTCGCCGGCATCGCCCCCAGCGCCACGATGGCGGTGGTCAGCAGCAGTAGTTTGTTCATTCCCGTTCCCCTGTGAACCTTGTTGCAGTCATTGCCCTGGCGCCTTCAGGAACAGCTACGTTCCACCCTCGAAAGCGCCAGGATTGGTTTGGTCTCACCCCTCGGCGACGCCCCTTTCGGCGACATCGCTGCCGCTTTCAGGTCCCGTTTCGTTGCCGGCAATCTTGCTGCGGCGGAGGTCGGCGAGGTGCGGCACGAGCACGCCCTCGAGCGCACCCGGATCCGGCGCATGCCGGTATTCGAAACAGGACACCCCGGGCTGCACCAGGTCGGCCACATGGTCGGCGCCAGAGGCAAAGATTACTGCGTCGCATTGCGCGATGACCTCGCCGAGGTCCGGCGACGACAGCCAGGTGACGCGGATATCGGAGACATGCGGCGCAAACTCGCGCACGCTCGGCCGCATGATGGCGATGTATTCCTCGAAATAGGTCACGGCGGCGATGCGGGTGCGCGGGTCGAGCCCGGCCAGCGCCTGCCGCGTGCGCACCGAGGGAATGAAGCGCAGGCCCAGCACCCGCGCCTCGGGGATCAGCGCCTGCACCTCGGCTTCACGATGGAGGAACGTGAGGACGATATCGGCTTCGGTGCTGATGCGGCGCAGCTCCTCGGTAACCCTGAGGGAGTCGAGCGTCACCAGTTGCACCTGGTCGTTGGTCGCCAGCACCGGTTTCAGCTGCGCCACATAATCCCGTCCCGGCCCCTCGAAGATGGCGACGAAGACGATCTTCAGCCCGGCCTTGGGGCGGCGCAGCAGCGATTGGGCGTTGATCATCGAGTTAAGCGTCAGGGTCGAGATGCCGAGCTTTTCGGCCTTGCCGATCAGCACCTCGATATCGGCGCGGAGCGAGGAGACCGGCAGGTTGTCGACGCCGTGCTTCTTCATGTCGGAAACGGCAAAGGCGCCGAGCCCGTGCTTCATCTCGACGAGGCCGGCATCGCGCAGCCGCTGATAGACCTGAGCCACGGTCATCGGCGCGATGCCGAGCTCCGCGGCGAGCTGGCGGACCGACTGCAGACGGGTGCCATGGGCAATGCCGCCGAACGACAGCGCATAGCTCAACAGGCCATAGAGCTGCGTGCCGACCGGCACGGGCAGGGACTTGTCGATGCTGTTGGCGTCGATAGAGAACATGTGTTCTAACCACCTGATACACCCAGACGGTAGCGCTCATCTTTGCGGATGACAATCGGGTGACGAGCAAAATTCGTGCACACGCTGTCGACTGCTCAAATGTCATGCAAAACAGCGTGTTATCGGCAAAGCAGGGCCGGTTCCGGCCGCGGTTCGTACCCCATATGCAACGAAAGTCGCTCTGTGCCACTGGCGGCGGGCCGTCTGATGGTGTTCTAGTTTGCTATGTCAATCAGGGGTGAGGAGCGGCGATGAGCATGCAACTGGGATTGGAACTGGCGCGGCTGACAGCCGGCCTCGACCGGCTCTATCGCGATGTGCCGCGTACCCAGAGTTTTCTCGACCGCGAGGGGCTGATCCCGGTGGCGATGGCGCAGGTCGAGCCCTATGCGCTCGCCAGTTACGCCGAGGCGCGCGACCGGCTCGAGGCTTTGCAGGCGCGGATTCCCGGCGAGGCCGAGAGCGATCTGCGCCGCGCCTACCTCACCGAAATGGTGGATTCGCTCTTGGCGCTGCTCGACACTTTTGAGGGCCGGCAGATCTCCTATGCCGAGCGGTTGCGCCGGCAGATGCGGGTCGACACCCAGTTGGTGAGCGACGAAATCCTTGATGGCTATCGCCACACCATCCGCGAGAACCTCGACGAACTGGGCTATCGCGGCGGCTCGCTGGCCGAGGATGTCGGCCGGTTCGAAGCCGATACGCTGGTGCCGGCCGATCAGGTCCTCGCCACCATGGGCGAGGTGACGCGCGAGGCGCGCCGCCGCACCAGTGAGATGATGTACCTGATGAACGACGAATGGCTCGAGCCGGTGCGGCTCGATGACGTGCCGTTCACCGCCTATTGCGATTTTCCCGAGCGCAAGATGCGGCTCAATCTCGCGATGCCCTTCACCCGCTCGGCCATCAAGCACCTTGCCTGCCACGAGGCCTTCCCTGGCCACCTCGTGCACATGGCGCTGCGCCAGCGCTATGTCGCCGAGGGCAAGATGCCGCTCGATGGCGCGCAGGTGGTGACCAGCTCCGCCAGCAGTGCGCTGTTCGAAGGCATCGCCGATAATGGCTGGTTTTTCCTCGACTGGATCAACACCCCCGAGGACGTCGTCGGCATGACACTCGAGCGGCTGCGCGCGGCGCTACGCTGCAACGCCGCCTGGATGCTGCATGCCGAAGGTCGCTCGCACGAGGAGGTGGCGCCGATCATCGCTGAGGCGGGCTATCAGGATCTCGAAACGGCGAAGAACCGCATCGCCTTCCTCCGCCACGGCCTCAGGGCGCCGTTCGTTTACGGCTACTGGTGCGGCGATACATCGACCCATGCGGTGTGGGAGAAGGTGCCCAGGGAGCGGCGCACCGAGTTCTGGGCCTATCTGTACGGCAACATGCACACCCCCTCGACGCTACGCGATTTCTGGACGGTGTGATGGCGGCGTTCGACAAGCACTGGCCGGCCTTTCTGGCGCTGGTCCGCCAATCCGGTCCGGCAGAGCCGCTGTTCGATTTCGTCGCCGGGCTGATCGGCGAAGCGATCGGCAGCAAGCTCACCACCGCCACGCTGTTCGACGTGCCGGCCGGCCGGCTCCGCCGCCTCTACACCCAGAACGCCGAGGCCTATGCGGTCGGCGGCTTCAAGCCGATCCCCCGCAACCGGTGGACCGAAACGCTGATCGGCCGGCAGCAGATCTACACTGCGCTCAGCCTCGAAGCGATCGCGGTGGATTTCGCCGACTGGCAGCTCATCGGCTCGCTCGGCTGCGAGTCGATCGCCAACCTGCCGATCGTGGTTGGCGGCCAGACCATCGGGGCGTTCAACCTGCTGCACGAGGCGGGGTATTACACGGCCGAGCGGCTGGCCCGGGTGGACGAGGTGATGCCGTTTGCGACGATGGCGTATCTGGCGGCAGTGTTTGGGGAGCGCCGCTGAAGCACGTGCTGACCAGCGGTCCGACCCACGGCAATCACCTCAAACTCGGTGTCATCCCAGCGAAAGCTGGGACCCATTTCACCGCTCGCACCAGCGGATAGTTGGGTCCCAGCTTTCGCTAGGATGACAGCCGGTGGGTAGGAGAGGACCTGCCAGAACGCAGGGCTCCATCACCCCGACTGCAAGTGCGGGCTCTGCGCTCTACTTCTTCCTCTTCATCGCCTCGTTGAGCATGTCGCCCAGCGACCCGGTGCTGCGAGGGGCCTCCTGCGGTACGCGCTGGTTGGCGCGTACCGGCGGGTCGCGGGGGCGGTCGCGTGGGGCGGAGTTGTCGATCTCTTTCCGCATGCTCAGGCCAATACGTTTGCGCGGCACGTCGACTTCGACGACGCGCACCTTGACCACGTCGCCGGCCTTGACGACCTCGTGCGGGTCCTTGACGAATTTGTCGGCCAGCTGGGAGACGTGCACCAGCCCATCCTGATGCACGCCGATATCGACGAACGCCCCGAAGGCGGCGACGTTGGTGACGGTGCCTTCCAGCAACATGCCGGGCTTGAGGTGTTTGATATCGTCGACGCCCTCGGCAAAGGTCGCGGTCTTGAAGGCGGGGCGCGGGTCGCGGCCGGGTTTTTCCAGTTCTGCGAGGATGTCGCGCACCGTCGGCAGGCCGAAGCGGTCATCGACGAAGCGCTGCGGATCGAGGTCCGCGAGCGCCGACTTGTCGCCCATGATGCTGCGCAGATCGCGGCCGCACGCGGCGACGATCTGGCGGGCGACACCATAGGCTTCAGGGTGCACTGAAGACGCATCGAGCGGCTCGGTGCCGCCGGTGATGCGCAGGAATCCGGCGCTCTGCTCGAAGGTGCGTTGGCCCAGCCGCGGCACTTCAAGCAACGCCTTGCGGGAGCGGAACGGACCATTGGCGTCGCGGTGCGAGACGATGGCTTCGGCGACGGACGGGCCAAGGCCGGAGATCCGCGCCAGCAGCGGTGCCGAGGCAGTGTTGAGGTCGACGCCCACCGCATTCACGGCGTCTTCGACCACGGCGTCGAGCGAGCGGCCGAGCCGGTACTGGTCGACATCGTGCTGATACTGGCCAACGCCGATCGCCTTGGGTTCGATTTTGACCAGTTCGGCCAGCGGGTCCTGCAGGCGGCGGGCGATGGAGACGGCGCCGCGCAGCGACACGTCGAGATTGGGGAACTCGGCCGCGGCCAGCTCGGAGGCGGAATAAACCGACGCGCCGGCCTCAGAGACGATCACCTTGGTCGGCTTCGGCGCCGGCAGGCGCTCGATCAGGTCAGCGACCAGCTTTTCGGTCTCGCGGCTCCCGGTGCCATTGCCGATGGCGATGAGCTCAACGCCGTGCTTCTCGATCAGCCGCTTAATGGCGGCCTGCGAGCCCAGCGCGTCGTTGCGGGGCGGGAAGGGGTAGACGGTTTCGGTGTCGAGCAGCTTGCCGGTGGCATCGATGACCGCGACCTTGACGCCGGTGCGGATGCCGGGGTCGAGCCCCATGGTGGCGCGGGCGCCAGCAGGGGCCGCCAGCAGCAGATCCTTGAGGTTGCGGGCGAAGACGCCGATGGCCTCGAGCTCGGCGCGCTCGCGCAGCTCGACCATCAGGTCGATGGAGAGCGAGAGGCGCAGGCGGGTGCGCCAGGCCCAGCCAGCCACTTCGCGGAGCCATTTGTCGCCCGCGCCATTGCCTTGTGCATTGAGCGCGGCAGCAACGAACCGCTCGGCAGGCTTGATCGGATCGGTGACGTCGGCATCCACCTCGATCTCGAGGCTGAGGAACTCCTCATCGCGGCCGCGCATCATGGCGAGGGCGCGGTGGCCGGCAACCTTGTTCCAGCGTTCGGAATGGTCGAAATAGTCGGAGAACTTGGCCCCGGCCTCTTCCTTGCCCTTCAGCACTTTGGCGCTGAGCATGGCCTTGTCGCGCATATAGGTGCGGAGCTGGCCGAGCAGGGCGGCGTTTTCCGACAGGCCCTCGATGACGATGTCGCGGGCGCCCTCGAGCGCTTCCTTGCTGCCGGGCACCTCTTCAGTGATGTACCCCTCGGCGAGCAACAGGGGATCGGCGCTGCGATTGGCGAGGATGGCTTCGGCGAGCGGACCAAGGCCGCGTTCCCTCGCGATCTCGGCTTTGGTGCGGCGCTTGGGCTTGAACGGCAGATACAGGTCCTCGAGCTCGGCCTTGGTTGCCGCGCCAGTGATGGCGGCGGTCAGCTCGACGGTGAGCTTGCCCTGTTCCTCGATGGATTTGAGGATCGCCGCGCGACGGGCTTCCAGTTCGCGGAGATAAGTCAGCCGCTCGGCCAAGAGGCGCAGCTGGGTGTCATCAAGTCCACCGGTCACTTCCTTGCGGTAGCGCGCGACGAACGGCACCGTGGCGCCGCCATCGAGCAGTTCCACGGCAGCCCGGACCTGGTCGGGGCGGGCTGCGATTTCGGTGGCGATCTGGGCGGCGATGCGGGTGTCGAGTTGGGACATGAGGCTACTTCTTGATTTGGCTGGCGCGACCATAGTCGCCTCGGGCCAGAGGTCACACCCGGCTTGGGACGATTTCCTCGGCAAATCCGATGTTGCAGTCGGGCTCCCCCCCGCAAGCGCAGGGCTATCGCATATGGCGGCGCTGGGCACCTCTAGCCTTCTCCCCTTGTGGGAGAAGGTGCCCGAAGGGCGGATGAGGGGTCCGCGCAACGAAGTGTAGCGCGGCCGGAGCGAAGCGACGGACGATGAGTACGCGGAGAGAACCCCTCATCCGGCCTTCGGCCACCTTCTCCCACAAGGGGAGAAGGCACTCCAACTACTGTCAGTGCTCTATATGCGATAGCCCTGCCCGCAAGCGGGAGAGGGCGCCGACTGCAGGCTTCAGCGGTAAACCCGATGTTGCAGGAGGACGCAGTCCGTCACATTGCTCGCACAAACCGGAACCGCGTGCCGTCCTTGCCGTCCGGTGTCGGGCCCGGGCTGTCGGCGCGGACTGCGCCGTCCGGGGCGATGCGGAGGAAGCGGTTGGTGGCGAGCGCCATCAGCGTCACCTCGCCGGTGGGCGTTTCCATCCACTGGAATTGCGTCGCCTCACCGGCCATGCCGCCGACGGTGACGACGCCGCCAGCCGTCACCGACAGCACGCCACCGGCGTGACGCAGGGCGACACGGCCGAGACCGACCGGCGTGACGGTGAACGGCTCGGGTGTCCCGCCGATGACGGTGCCCAGCGCCGTGGCGAGACCGATCTCGGGGACGTTGGCGAGGACGAGCGTACCGGTCTCACCGGCCGGAATCGGCTGCATCAGGCCGCGCGGATGCGGCTCGTCGATGCTGACGCGGTCGAAATCGGCGTGACCGCCTTCGCGCCCGGCTTCGTTGTAGGCGAACAGCGCATAGCGAATGCCCTGGAAGGTCTTGAGCTGGAACACCATGATCACCGGCTCGCCGATGGGCGTGAAGCTTTCGCCATCGGTTGAAAAGCTGAGCTGGGCCAGCTCGGTCAGGAAGTCGCACTCGGCGCGCAGCCAGACGCGCGGGCCCGCTGCCGGCGCGGTGATGGTTCGGCCGGTCTGGTAGTCGAAGGCGCGGATCTCATCGCCGGCCGCCGTCCGCGCCAGCCCGACCCAGCGCCAGGGCATGCCGAGTAGCGCGAGACCAGCCACGTCGCCGGGAACCAGACCGGAACCGTCAAGCTCGGCCGAGACGATGGAGATCGGCCCGACCGCCCGCTGGGTCAGCGTGTTCCGCGCCTGCCAGAAATCTGCCGCCGGCAGGGTATGGAGCCTGAGGTGGCCGGGGCGTTCGCCGAGCGACCACTTGTCGTCGACCGGCACGTGGTTCCACTGCCAGAGCGGGTTGAGTGCGGCGTCATCGAAATCGTCGCTGCGTTCGGGCCAGGGCAAGGCGACAGGCGAGGGGGCGGCTGAGGGCTTCACCCAGGTGCGCGGGGTACGGCCGAGATTGCCGGGCAGGCCGAAATAGGGCCAGCCATCCTGCCAGGTGATCGGCGACAGGCAGGTCAGCCGGCCGAGCGAGTTGTAATCCATCATCGACCAGCCCCACCATTCGCCATCCGGCGTGTCGACGATGCCGCCCTGGTGCAGGTTGAGTCGACCATTGCTGGCGGGATTCGGCGGCACCAGTTCGAACGGCGGATCGAGAGTGAAGGGGATACCGGCGCCCTTTATCTTATAGCCTTCGACCAGTCCGAAATCTTCGTCGATCGAGATGGCGGGGTTGATCTCCCACGGGCCATCGAGGCTGTCGGCGCGGGCGCAGGGCATGCGCATCGGCCCGGCGAACCAGGCGCTGGTGATCAGGTACTTGCCGTCGACCTTGTAGAAATGCGCGCCTTCGCCCATCAGGCTGTCAGGCGGGGTGAGCTCGCGCTCGGTGCCGGGGATGACCCGGTGCAGGCTCTGGTCCAGCTCGGCGATCCTGAGGTTGCGATAGCCCCAGACCACATAGGCGCGCCCGTCATCGTCGAAGAACACCGTCAGGTCGTGGTAATTGTACTCGGCTTCGCTGCGCACCCATGGGCCGGCCGGGTCGCTGGCGGTGAAGATCTGGGTCTTCTGCCCGTTGACGTTGGAGAAGATGTAAAAGGTGCCGTCCCGGTAGCGAATGCACGGGGCCCAGATGCCCTGGCCGTAGATCTCGCCACCCTCGAGCCTGAAGGCCGGGCCAAGATCGAGCCGCTCGAAGGCGTAGCTGACCAGTGTCCAGTTCACCAGATCGGTGGATCGCAGCACCGGCAGGCCCGGCATGCAATGCATCGTCGTGCCCGTCATGTAGTAGACGCTGCCGACCCGGATGATGTCGGGGTCGGAGAACTCTTCGTAGAACAGCGGATTGGTGAAGGTCCCGTCGCCGTTATCCGAGGTCCAGGTGGGCTTTGCCGGTGTCATGGAGGTGTTCCGTCAAGAGGGGGCGCAAGAGGGGGCATATGAATCGGCCGCTGCTTCCGGCCCGTCTCTACCTCAATAGGCGATATGGATCACATACAAGGCCGGACTTGCGATAGATTGCGTAGACATTTTGTCCGATTGTACGCAATCCGTGGCCGGACCCATATTGCCCGTGCTAGCATTGTCCCTGAGCTGGTTGCGAGTGAGGGTCTGCCGGGTGGAAGCGGGCGGTCTGTTCCAGGCCTCGGTGCCGTTGGGGCTCTATACGAGCTTCAGCGTCTGTGCGCCGTGCGGCTTGCGAGCCGTCGAAGGCGTCATCGGTCTGCTCGATATGCCCGATACATTCCTCGATCCGGGACGAGTGAAGGCCGGGCTTCTCTGGTTTACCGGTGGCTTCGTCGAGTATCGCTTCCCCTATCGCTCCGGCCCACCGGTCCGGTCCCTCGAGTTCTCCATGGAGCTTGGATCCGATGCGCCCGGAACCTCGCCCGATTGGCCGAGTGCGATCTCGATTTGGGTCAATGACGTCGAGCTCGGCAGCTGGACCCTGCGGGCCAGCCGCTATCGTCAGGACGAGCCGAGAGGCGGCTGGGCGCGCTACGGATCCGATCACGGTGAACTGACCAACTGGCGCGTCACCAGCGCCGGCAGCTTTCTCGATGGACAGAAAATCTCGTCGGTGTCGCTGGCCGACCTGCAACTCGATGCGGCCCAGTCGATTCGGCTGCGCATCGGCGTCGCCGCCGACGCCACATGTCCCGGCGGGGTCAACATCTTCGGACGCGGCTTCGGGCATCACGACCAGGAGATCATCATGCGACTTGAGACGCAGGACTGAACCGGGGCAAACGGTACGATCTGTCATATGTACCGTATGTTCCGGTATTAATCGATTCTGGATACGAGACGGGTCAAGCGGCCGCGGGTGGTCGCGATAGCATCCGCCGTGAGGCGGACGATGCTCCGGCCCGACGCCAGATTGATCTATTAGTACGCTGAAACATATACACTATCTGAGATGTCTGGCTTGGCGATTGCGGCTGTTCCCGACGTGACAGGGTGGCGCGATATAGGGACTTCGCCGCTGTCATCATTCATATTAGAATATCCGATGTACATCGAAACACAAGTTGACAAGGAGGGCTTCGCGGATAGGATGGCGCCCGAAAGCGGTGGAGCGCTTTCGGGATGGCAGCGCGAGAGGCGCTGCCGCCGTGGGAGGAAAAAACAAAATGGATAGACGCAGCTTTCTGCTGGGTACCGCTGTCGGTGCCCTTACCGTTGCCGCCAATGGTTTGGCTTTCGCGCAGGACGCCGGAGGTACGGCACCGGATCTGGCGCAGTTCCCGCGCGGCGAGACGGTCATCGTTCACAATCCCGAAGGGATCATCCGCAATCCGAGCTGGTTCAACCTGTGGGCCGTCGGCGCCGGCAACGGCACCAGCAACGGGCTGCACAACCTGACCACCGATACCTTGTGGTTCATCGATCCCGATGCGGGCATCGAAGGGGCCAGCGAGAACGCGGTCTACAACTCACTCGCTGACGATCTCTGGCAATACAATGCCGACTTCACCGAGATGACCGTCAAGCTCAAGCAGGGCATCTTCTGGAGTGACGGGGTCGAGTTCACCGCCGACGACGTGGTGTTCACGGTCGAAAAACAGAAGGCGACGCCGGGCACCCCCTATAATGGCGCCTTCAGTGCGCAGGTCGCCGAAGTCACCGCGCCCGACAAATACAGTGTCCTCTTCAAGCTCAATGCGCCGAATTCGCGCTTCCATGCGCTGTTCTCGGTGCGCTGGACGGCCGCCTGGATCATGCCCAAGCACGTCTACGAAAAGGTCGAGGACATCCTCACCTATGACGCCAACCCGCCGGTCAGCATCGGGCCCTATACGCTGCACTCGTTCGATCCGAACGGCACCTGGTACATCTGGCAGAAGCGTGAAGACTGGCAGCGCACCGCGCTCGGCATGATCGCCGAGCCCAAGCCGAAATTCATCATCTATCGCAACAACATCACCACCGATAACCGCCTGATCGAGATCCGCAACGGCAACCTCGACATGGTGCACGACCTGACCCCGGAAGGCACCTTCGCCGTGGTCAAGGACGATCCGCAGATCCAGGGCTGGTTCCCGGGCTTCCCCTACGCCCATCCCGATCCGACCCTGCCGATGATCATCTTCAACCACCAGAACGAGAAGTTCCAGGACAAGCGCGTGCGCTGGGCCCTGGCGCTGATGCTCGATGCGCGCGCCATGTCGATGGCGTCGTATCGCGGCGCGGCGACGCTCTCGGCCATCTCGGTGCCGCCGACCGGCACGCATCCGCGCGACTATCATGCGCCGCTGCAGGATTTCCTGATCAACTACGAGGTCGACACCGGCACCCGGAAGATCAAGCCGTACGATCCCAATATCGGCCTGCAGATTGCCGACATGGTGCGTCCGCAGTTCGGCGACGCCGTGCCGACCGATGAAGCGGCCGTGCGCAACGCCTTCGGTTACGGCTGGTGGAAGCAGGATGTGGCGGCGGCCGAAGAACTGCTCACGGCAGCCGGCTTCACCAAGAACGGCAACCAGTGGATGATGCCGAACGGCGAGCCGTTTGCCTTCGAGGTGATGGTGCCGCAGGAAGGCGTGATCAACCGTCTCGGCGTGATGATTGCGCAGATGTGGTCGCAGGCCGGTGTGCAGGCGACTGCCCAGGTCGACAGCGACACCTGGGGTCGGCAGCGCGTCGGCAACTACGAAACCAACATCGCCTGGGCGGTGGAAACCTGGGGCGGTCACCCCGACCTCAGCTTCTTCCTCGACAGCTATCACTCGGCTTACGTCGCCAAGCCGGGCGAGTCCCAGCCCGACCGTAACTGGATGCGCTGGACCGATCCGCGGCTCGACACCATCATCGAGAACATCCGCAAGATCGACTTCAACGATCCCAAGGGCATCGAGTACGGCCACGAGTTCGTCAAGCTGCACCTCGAAGAGATGCCGAACATCCCGATCATGGCCTACAACGTGTTCTCCATTCAGTCGAACCGCTTCTGGACCGGCTGGCCCAATGCCGAGAACCCGTACGCCAACCCGGTCACCAACTGGTCGAACGGGCGTTACATCTTCACCCAGATCAGCCCCGTGGCTGGCTGACCGCTCTCCCAGGGTGAGAGGGGGCGCGGCACTTTCCGCGCTCCCTCCCGCCTTCTGGTGGCCTCTCGAGCCCTCGAGGCGCCATCAGAACGCGGGATCGTTGCCGTCACCGAGCGTGCGTCAGCCCGATCTGTAGTAACCCCCGCGACCGAAACGCGCCGGCCGCGGGTGGGGACGGCCAAGTGGCCGCCCCGGGGTGAGGAGTATTTATGCAAGGCTATCTATGGTTCGCCGCCAAGCGGTTCGTTCAGCTATTGGCGGTGATATTCTTCGGCGTGTCGGCCATGTTCGTGGTAACCTACCTGTCGCCGATCGATCCCGTCGAACAGGTGCTCGGCCGGTTGTCCGCCCGCTCCAACCTGTCGCCTGAGGCGATTGCCGCCACCCGCCTGGCGCTGACCGAGATGTTCGGCACCGACCAGCCGGTGCTCACTCAATATGTCAACTTCTGGAGCCGGTTGCTGCGCGGCGACCTCGGCGCGTCGTTGATGGCGTTTCCGACGCCTGCAATGGAACTGGTGCTCAGGGCGCTCCCCTGGACCCTGGGGCTGTTGCTCACCTCGACCGCCATCACCTTTGTCGTCGGCAACCTCGCCGGTGGGCTCGCCGGCTATTTCCAGAACAGCCGCCTGCTCAAGGCCTTCGGCATCGTCACCATGGGGCTGCAGCCGATCCCCTATTACATCGTCGCCTTCATCATCCTGATCGTCTTCGGCTACCTGTGGCCCGTGCTGCCGATCTCCGGCGGTTTCGCCATGGATGTGCGGCCGGGCTGGACGCTGCCTTTCATCCTGTCGGTGCTGCAGCACTCGCTGCTGCCGGCCCTGTCGCTCGTCCTGGTTGGCCTTGGCGGCTGGTTCATCGGCATGCGGGCGCTGGTCTCCAACATCGTCACCGAGGACTACGTGACCTACGCCGAACTCGCCGGTGTGCGACGCGACACCATTGTCGGTGACTACGTGATCCGCAACGCCCTGGTGCCGCAGGTGACGGCGCTCGCCATGGTCATTGGCGGGGTGTTCTCCGGCACCGTCATCACCGAGCAGGTGTTCAACTATCCGGGGATGGGCTCGCTGCTCGTCGATGCGGTCAATGCCGGCGATTACTCGACCGTGCTGGCGGTCTGCACCATCTCGATCGCCGCAGTCGCCCTCGCCATCTTCATCGTGGACTTGCTGCACCCGCTGCTCGATCCGCGCGTTCGGGCGGAGTAAATCCAGATGTTTGCCGTCCTTCGCGACCTCATCCGCTACAATGCCGAATTCACCATCGGGCTGATCCTCGTCGGCATCGTGGCGATCTTTGCGGCCCTCAGCTTCTTCTCGCCCGTCGATCCCACCCAGATCTACCTCGCCATTCCCGACCAGCCGCCCTCGGCGCAATACTGGTTCGGCACCAATTCGCGCGGCCAGGATCTGTTCTGGCAGCTCTCGGCGGCGTTCAAGAACAGCCTGCTGTTCGGCATCACCGTGGCGGTGCTGAGCCGCATCATCTCGATCGCGGTAGGGCTCGCGGCCGGTTACCTCGGCGGCTGGGTCGACCGGGTGCTGATGTTCATCAATGACATCTTCGTTGCCGTGCCGATCTTCCCGATCCTGGTGCTGTTCTATTTCGTGCTGCGCAACCATATGGACAGCTTCACCATGGCGCTGATCATGGCCTGCTTCGGCTGGCCGTTCGATGCACGGCTGATCCGCTCGGTGGCCTTGGGGCTGAAGCATCGCGAGTTCACCCGCCACGCGGTGTTCGCCGGCATGAGCACCCGCAAGGTGCTGCTCGAGGAACACCTGCCTTACGTGATGCCGATCGTCTTCTCGACCTTCATGAACAACATGCTGTGGTCGATCGGCATGGAGGTGACCCTGGCGGTGCTGGGCTTCACCAACATCAACAACCCGACCATCGGCACGGTGCTCTACTGGGCCAACTCGCACTCGGCGATGGTGGTGGGCGTGTGGTGGTGGGTGGTGATCCCGGTGATCCTGATCGTCATCACCTTTGTCGGCCTGTTCCTGCTCGCCGTCAGCATGAACGAATATATCGATCCGCGCAGCCGGCTGCGCCGCATGGGAGCCTGACGCCATGGGCGACAACATTCTCGAAGTCGAGGCGCTCAAGGCCTACTACCAGATGAGCTATTTCGGGGTGAACCGCGAGGTCCGCGCCGTCGACGGCATCACCATGAAGGTGAAGCGCCGCGAGGTCTACGGCATCGCCGGCGAGAGCTCATCGGGCAAGACCAGCTTCATCAAGGTGCTGGCCGCCGCCATCCGCCCGCCACTGCGCGTCGTCTCTGGCAGCGCCACTTACGATTTCGGCGGGCCGCCGACCGACGTCACGGTGGCGACACCGGCCGAGATCGATGCCATCCGCTGGCGGCACCTCAGCTACATCATGCAGGGCTCGATGAGCACGCTGAACCCGGTGCGTCGCATCGGCCGCATCTTCGAGGATTTCGCGGCCCGGCCGCTGGGGCTCTCGGGCAGCGCCTTCAGCCAGCGCGTAGTCGAGCACCTTGGGCATTTGAAGCTCTCGCCAACCGTGCTCAATGCCTATCCGCATGAACTCTCCGGCGGCATGCGCCAGCGCGTCACCATCGGCCTCGCCACCGTGTGCAAGCCCGATTTCATCATCGCCGACGAGCCGACCACGGCGCTCGACGTGGTGGTGCAGAAAGATGTGCTGTCGCTGATCAAGAACCTGCAGACCGAGATGGGCGCTTCGATCGTCTTCGTCACCCACGACATGAGCGTGCATGCCAATATCGCCGATCGCATTGGCATCATCTATGCCGGCCGTCTGGTCGAGGAGGCGCCGACCCGCACCTTGTTCACCGCGCCCAAGCACCCCTATTCGGCGCATCTCGTCGCCAGCCTGCCGCGCATCGGCGATACGACGCAGCGGCCGGCGCTCGAGGGGCGGCCGCCCAGCCTCGCCGCGCCACCGGCCGGGTGCCGCTTCCACCCCCGCTGTCCGCTCGCCATCGACAAGTGCAAGACCGAAGTGCCGCCGCTGGTCGCGGTCGGCACCGACCACCGCAGCGCCTGCTGGCGCGCCAACGACGTCGAGCCGCTGGTGCCGGGTCACAGCCGCGCAGGAGTAGCCGCATGAGTTCGCTGCTCGAAGTTGCCGACGTATCCAAGCGCTTCCAGATGGGGGGCATCCTCGGCCGGCAGGAGGTTCGCGCCGTCGACCAGGTCAGTTTCGCCATCGCCGCCGATAAGCCCGAGATCTTCACCATCATCGGTGAGAGCGGCTCGGGCAAGACCACGCTGGCGCGCATGATCCTGGGGCTCGAGCGGCCGAGCAGCGGCCGCATCCTGTTCCGCGGCGAGCCGGTGCACCATGAGAACAAAGCCGATCGGCTGAAGTTCATGGCCAATGTGCAGCCGGTGTTCCAGAACCCGTTCGAGGCGTTCAACCCGTTGAAGCGGGTCGACCGCTATCTGCAGTCGACGGCGCGGCGCTATCTCGGCGCGCGCGACAAGGCGGCGATCGAGGCCGCCATGGATGGGGCGCTGCAGAAAGTGGGCCTGAGCCTCGCCGAGATCGCCGGCCGCTTCCCGCACGAGTTGTCGGGCGGGCAGCTGCAGCGCGTCGCGATCGCCCGGGCGCTGATCCCCAACCCGCCGCTGCTGATTGCCGACGAGCCGGTGTCGATGGTCGATGCGTCGCTGCGCATGGCGATCGTCAATCTCTTGAAGGCGCTGCGTGACGATTTCGGCGTCTCGGTCATCTACATCACCCACGACCTTGCGACCGCCTATTACATCTCGGATCGGCTGATCATCATGCAGAAGGGCAGGGTGGTGGAGATGGGGCCGGCGAGAACCGTGCTCGATGCCCCGGAACACGCGTACTCGCAGTTGCTCAAGGCTTCGGTGCTCTCCGCCGATGACGCCGGCGCCGGCAAGTTGTCGCCGGCCAACGATCTGCTGCAGCTCAGCAACGACCGCCTCGCCCGCGCCGATGCCAGCCGGCTGGAAGACCGCGAGGACGGACGGCGGGTTCGGGTGTAGCTGGCACCGCGAGTTTGGTGCCTAGCCCGCCCGGGCCGCAGTCGAGGCGCGCAACTGCTCGAGCACGTGCCGGCCGGCTCCCTCGACATGTTGCTCGATCAGCGCGGCGGCGCCGTCGGCGTCGCCCTGCCTAATCAGCTTGATCAGCTGGCGGTGCTCACGCATCAGCTGCGAGCGGCGGGCCAGCGTGAAGTTGTAATCGCGGGTCACGGCGCGCAGCACCTCGCGGTTCTTCCACCAGATTTCCGTCGCGAGCCGATTGTAGTGGCGCTCGTACATCAGGGTGTGGAACTGCGTGTCGAGATCGCTGTGTAGCACCGGATCGGCGAAGTCGTTGGCTTCCATCGCCTGCTGCAGGCTCTCGAGCCCGGCGATGTCCGTTGGGGTGGCCATGCCGACGAACCACCTGACGAAGCGCGGTTCGAGCGCCACCCCGATCTCGTAAATGTCGCGCACAAAGTCCTGGTCGATCGCCCGTACCCGCGCGCCGCGATTGGGCACGAAGGTCACGAACCCCTGGCCGCGCAGCAATTGCAGCGCCTCGCGCACCGGGTTGGACGATGATCGGTGACGACCGGCGAGGTCGGCGACCACCAGTCGCTCATTGGCTTTCAGGCGGCCCGAAATGATGTCGTCGCGGATCAGCTCGTAGACCGTTGCGCCTTCCTCGGATGCGCCTGCAGCGTCAATCCCCAGAGGTGGCTTGGCTTGGTAGTCACTCATGGCGGCTTGGTCGCATCGGCAGTTCCCCGAGGCGCCGGCGCGCCCTCGAAGCCGACCATGTTCCGCCGTCAGTGGTATTTCAAGCTGCGAAAAGGCCGAGCGATCAGATCGAAGCGCGAACCACCACCGGCATCGAGATCAGGTGCTCACCGCTGGCGTCGGGTGACAGCAGCAGCCTGACGGAGGCCCTGCCCATCTCCTCATGCGGCAGCGCAATGGTGGTCAGCCCGGGACGCAGGTAGCCCGCGATCTCGTCATTGTCGAAGCCGACGATGGCGATATCACCTGGGACGGAACGCCCGGCCTCGGCCAGTGCCTGGTAGGCGCCGAAGGCGAGCCGGTCGTTGAGGCAGAGCAGGGCCGTTATCTCAGGCCGTTGCGCCAGCACCTTGCGGGCCAGCTCGAAGCCATGATGGGGCTCCCATTCCCAGCAACTCTCTTCCACTGCGAAATCGAGGCCGTGCTCGCGCATCGCGGCGTGAATTCCCGCGATGCGCCGCCCCACCGTCTCCGAGCGGAACAGCCCCTGCTCGGCGATCTTGTTGTGGCCAACGAGGGCGATGCCGTCACGATGACCTGCTGCGTACAGCAGGTCCACCGAGCTGTGACCGCCGGTCAGCTCGTCCGGCAGGACCGAAAGCGGAAACCGCGTGCTGGTGCCGTTCAGCATGACCACCGGGGTTGCCGCCGGCAGGGTCGGCACGAAGATCTCGCGGGCCCGCATGGCGGCGAAGATGATGCCGTCCACCTGCCGGTCGAGGGCGGCCTCGATCGCCTGCACTTCGCGATCGGGCTCGCCGCCGGTTTCGAGCAGCAGCAGCACATGGCCGGCCTCCTGCGCCGCGGCGAGCGCCCCGCGGATCAGGCCGTTGGCATAGCGCGTGGTGGCGACGTAGTCGGAGATGAAGGCAATCGTCCGGGTCTTGTCGGTGCGCAGCGCCTGCGCCGCGAGATTGGGACGGTAGCCCAGTTGCGCTGCCGCTTCATGCACGCGGCGGTGCGCCTCGGCCGAGAGCCTCGTGTCCGGGCGGCCGGTCAGGATCATCGAAGCGGCGGCCGAGGAGAGGCCGGCCAGCCTTGCAACATCGGCGAGGGTTACGCGCTTCTTGGTCAATCCCGCCATCGCTCCAGTTTCGCTTGGACGCTTCTTCATAGAAGGGGCAGACGCGATTTGCCAACTTGGCGTCGCTCACCCCGCCTGCTAAATCCATTTAGCAATTAGCGAGGTTGAAGGCGATGGCTTTTTCACTGCCCGACCATTGGGTCTGGGATTTCTGGCTGGCTGACGATGGTACTGACTATCACCTGTTCTACCTGCACGCGCCGCACGCCTTGGGAAACCCCGACCTCAGGCATCGCAACGCCCGGATCGGCCACGCCACCTCGACCGATTTGCTCAACTGGCAGAACCACGGCCAGATTCTCGAGACCGGCCCGGCGGGCAGCTTCGACGATACCGCCACCTGGACCGGCAGCGTGGTGCGCGGCCCCGACAGGTTGTGGCGGCTCTACTATACCGGCTCGCGCTTTCTCTCGCCGGCGAGCAACGCCAATGTCGAGACCGTCGGCATGGCGGTTTCCGAAGATCTCTACAACTGGCGGAAGCTCCCCGGCCCGATCAGTGTCGCCGACCCCGAGCATTACGAAACGCTCGGCACGTCGAGCTGGCCCGAGGAGGCCTGGCGCGACCCCTGGGTGTTCGCCGACGCGGCCGGGCAGTGGCACATGCTGATCACCGCCCGGGCCAATCACGGCGCCGACATGGAGCGCGGGGTGATCGGGCACGCCGTCTCCGAGGACATGCAGAGCTGGCAGGCCCAGCCACCGCTCAGTGCCATCAATGGCGGTTTCGCCCATCTCGAGGTGCCGCAGATCGTTACGGTCGAGGGCACGCTGCACCTGATCTTCTGCTGCGACAGTCCCCGGCTGTCGGGCCGGCTGGCCGGGCAGCAGGGCGGCGTGTGGTCGGTGGCCATCCCGGACGTGCTCGGCCCCTATCCGATCGAGCGGGCGAGCCTGCTGGTGCCCGAGGCGCTCTATGCCGGACGGATCGCCACCGATCGCGCCGGCCGGGCCGTGCTGCTCGCCTTCAATAACGTGCAATCGGGCGGCGTCTTTGCCGGCTCGATCTCCGATCCGCTGCCGATCAAGCTCGGCCGGCACGCCGACGGCATGCCGAGGCTCGAACTGGAGGCACAGCCATGAGCGCTCCGATTCAGGGGACGGTGGCGGCGGGGTACGAGCCGATCCGCAGTGTTTTCGAAGCGGCGTTCGACGGGGCGCCGAGCATGGGCGCGGCACTTGCTATCCTGGTCGATGGCGAAGTGGTGGTGAACCTCTATGGCGGAATCGCCGACGAACGCGACGGACGGCGCTGGGACGAGGACACCGCCTCGGTGGTGTTCTCCTGCACCAAGGGCCTGATGTCGCTGCTGGTGGCGCGCCTCGTCGAAGCGGGGCTCCTCGACTACGATGCTCCGGTGGCACGCTACTGGCCGGAATTTGCGGCTGCTGGCAAGGGCGCCGTGACGGTGGCCGAGGCGCTGAGCCATCGCGCCGGACTCTCGGCTCCGCGCGAGGATTTCGAGCTCGCCGATATTCTCGATTGGCATGCCGCCACCTCGAAACTGGCGGCGCAGGCGCCGGTCTGGCCGCCGGGCGGTGGCTATGCCTACCATGCGCTGACCCATGGCTGGCTGGCCGGCGAGCTGGTGCGGCGGGTGACGGGCCAATCGCCCGGCGCCTATTTCCGCGACACCATCGCGCCGCTTGGTGCCGAAGCCTGGATCGGCCTGCCGCACTCGCGCGGCAATGTCGCGCATCTGCAGGTGGCGTCCGAGCTCGCGGCGCTATGGGAGATGGATGCGAGCAAGGCCGTGGCGGGCGAGGTCAACTGGCCCTATCGCGCCATGACCCTGGGACGGGCGCTGCCCGCGGCGCTGGTTACCAGCGATGGCGGTTTCAACGATCGGCGCGTGCAGCAGGCCGAGATTCCTGGGGCCGGCGGCATTGCCACCGCCGAAGCACTGGCGACCATCTGGTCGGCGGCGGTCACCGAAACCCGCGGCGTGCGGCTGGCTTCCGCCGAGGTGCTGCAGCGGGCCACCGCCACCGTGACCGAGGGCGCCCCGGTATTTCCCGCCGAGCCGCCCTATCCGCGCTGGGGCATGGGGTTTCAGCTCGATTCTGAAGCACGACGGTTCCTCACCGCCGAAAGCTTCGGGCATGACGGGGCGGGGGGGCAGGTGGCCTTCGCCGATCCCCGGCACCGCGTTGGATTCGCTTTCATCACCAACTGGATGCGCGGGCCGGGCGACACCCGCGGCACGGCGCTGGTCGACGCGCTGCGCCAGCTGCTCGGAGCCTCTTGACGAGAGCCGTGAACCTCGTGCTAAATCCATTTAGCAAATAGAAGCGCCAGCTGAGCAACGCGAAAGCCGGACGCATCCTTGGAGGAGGAATGACCATGAAGCTGAAATCCGTAACTGCCACTGGCCTTGCGGCGCTGACCGCCGCCGCGCTCACCGGCACTGCCATGGCCGCGCCGAGCTGCGGCGCCGACCCGGTGGTGATGAACGCCTATTTCGAGACCGGCTTCCCGCTGCCCAGCAAGCTGGCCGAGGAGTTCACCAGGCAGTTCCCGAACGTGACCTTCGACATCAAGGAAGATCAGTTCGCCAACATGATGGAGAACTCGCCGCGCATCCTCTCCGAGGACAATGCGCCCGACCTGATCCGTCTGCCTTCGATGAGCGACCTCGTTGCCAACGAACTGCTGGCCAATCTCGATGGCTACTTCACTGAATTCGGCTGGGACAAATTTCCGCCGAGCCAGCTGATCCAGCTGCGTGTCGAGGAGGGCGGCCGCCCGCGCGGCGCCGGCTCGCTCTGGGCCATGGGGCTCAACTATTCGATGACCGGCGTGTTCTACAACAAGGAGCTCGCTGCCAAGGTCGGCATGACCGAGCCGCCCAAGACGCTGGCCGAACTCGACGCGCTGCTGCAGAAGGCCAAGGATGCTGGGCTCGTCCCGATCATGCAGTTCAACAAGGGCACCGGCGGGCTTGCCTTCCCGCTGCAGGACCTGATGGGCTCTTACGGCCCGCCCGAGCCGGTCAATGACTGGATCTTCCAGAAGGACGGCGCCACCATCAACACCGAGGCCAACCTCAAGGCGGCCGAGCACCTCGAGAACTGGGTGAAGTCAGGCTATTTCGCCGCCGACACCAACGCCATCGAGTACTTCCAGATGATGAGCCGCTTCACCGGTGGCGAAGGCCTGTTCATGTTCAATGGCGACTGGGAGTCGGGCAATCTCGACAAGAACTTCGCCGGCAAGTTCGGCTTCTTCCTGATGCCGCCGGCCGAAGCTGGCGGCCGCCACGCCGCTATGTCGGCGCCGCTGACTTTCGGCATCGGCGCCAAGGCCGCGCACCAGGATTGCGCCGCCTTCTTCCTCAACTGGGTGGCGACCAACGAACAGGCGCGCCAGATCAACGTCGAAGTCGGCGGTTCCAACCCCGGCGGCCCGGCTGATCTGCCCATTCCGGCAGTGACCCCTGGCTCGGTGACCGAGGCAACGCTCGCCGCCGGCAACGTGGTCGCCACCGAGAACGGCGCGATGGACTTCATCGCCAATGCCACCGGCGCTATCTTCGCCGCCGGCTGGACCCCCGAACTGCAGAAGCTGGTCGGCGGCGTGCAGACCGGCAAGGGGCTGATCGAAGCCGTGCAGGCCGAATACGAAAAAGAACTGTCGCGCTGACCTTGATCGATAGAACCAACCAGATCGCCGGGGCCGCAGCGGCTGCCCCGGCCAAGTCGCGAAGACGCGCCGGCATCGGCCGCCGCACTGCCATTGCGGCGCTGCTGTTCGCGGCACCCGCCTTCATCATGTACGCGGCCTTCGTGCTGGTGCCGCTCGCGATGTCGGTGTTCTATTCGCTGCAGCGCTGGGACGGCATCGGCAAGATGCGGTTCGTCGGGCTCAACAACTACCTGATCGTGCTGACCGACGCCGACCTGCTGCAGGTGATCGGTAACGCCTTCCTCCTCGCCGCCTGGTTCACCCTGATCCCGGTTGTGCTGGGTCTAGCGGTCGCCGCGGCGATCCGCGAGCATCTGGGCGGACCATTCGGCACTGCCACCCGCACCATCCTGTTCCTGCCGCAGGTGATCCCGCTGGTCGCGGCCGGCATCGCCTGGAGCTGGATGTTTGCCAATACCGGGCTGGTCAACCAGGCGCTGCGCGGCATCGGGCTCGAGGCTCTGGCGCGCGGCTGGCTGGGGGATTTCACCTTCGCCCTGCCGGCGGTGGGCATTATCGGCGCCTGGGTGCTGCTGGGCCTCTGCACCATGCTGCTGGTCACCGGCATCACCAAGATCGACCCCAGCCTCTATGAGGCGGCCCGGCTCGATGGCGCCGGCCCCTGGGACGAGTTCATCTACATCACGCTGCCAGGGCTGCGGCAGGAGCTCGGCGTCTGCGTCACCGTCACGGTGATTGCGGCGCTGGCCAGCTTCGACATCGTCTACATCGCCACCGGCGGCGGACCGGGCATCCAGACCACGGTTCCGGGGCTCGAAATCTACCGGCTGGCCTTCGCGCACCGGCAGGTCGGCCTCGCCTCGGCGCTCGCCATTTTCCTGATGGTGCTGGTGCTGGTCTGCGTGCTGCCGATCCAGTGGCTGACGAGGGTCCGGCGATGAAGGGTCTTACGCTCGACGCGGCCTTGGCGCGCCTGCTCATCATCGTGCTGATGCTGCTGACGCTGCTGCCCTTCCTCTCGATGTTCAGTGCGGCGCTGGCGCCATCGGGCAGCTATCCGCCGGGGCTCGCCTGGCCGGAAAATCCGCAATGGGTGAACTTCGCCAAGGCCTTCGAAGTGGCGAAGATGGATCAGCTGCTGCTCTCGAGCCTGTTGATCGTCATCGGCACGGTGCCGCTCAGCGTGCTGTTCGCCACCATGGCGGGCTACGGCCTCGCCAAGTTCGACAAGGGCCGCGGGCGCTGGTTCTACCTGGTGTTCGTGCTCGGGCTGACGCTGCCGTTCGAGGCGGTGATCACCCCGCTCTACTACGAGATCAAGGCACTCGGGCTGCTCAACACCCGCTTCGCGATCATCCTGCCGCTGATCGGGCTCTACATGCCGTTCGGCGTCTACTGGATGCGCACGCATTTCGTGAACACGCCCAAGGAACTGTCCGAGGCGGCTCAGATCGACGGGGCGAGCGAGTGGAAGCAGTTCTGGCTGGTGCACGTGCCATTGGCGCGGCCGGCAATCATGTCGCTCGCCATCCTGCAGTTCCTGTGGACCTGGAACCAGTTCCTGCTGCCCGTCGTGCTGGTGCAGGATCCGCTGCAGCGCACCATGGCGGGGGCGCTCGGCGCCTTCCAGGGGCAGTGGGGCACCGATGTGCCGCTGCTTTGCGCCGGTGCGCTGCTGATCCTTGCGCCGACCATCGCGATCTTCCTGATCTTCCAGCGGCAATTCGTGGCGGCGCTGTTGCAAGGGGCAGTGAAGGGCTGAGCGGGCGCTCGGGCCGCAACCCGGCCCGCTCAACCGTTGCGCGCGTTGTCGCTGTCGCCTTCAACCAGTTCCATCGGCCAGACCCGGTGCACGATGCCCTGCGGATAGATGTCGGCATAAGCCGGCATCGAGGCCAGCAGCGACTCCCCCAAGGCAATCCCCACGTCGCGCAGCGACAGCCTGAAACAGGTAAGCGCCGGCGACAGAAACCGGGACAGCGGCGATTCCCGGAAGGCGATAACGGCCACGTCCTGGCCTGGGTTCAGCCCCACATCCCTGAGGCCCCGGTAGAAGCCGATCGCCATCAGCTCGTAGACCAGCAGGATGGCCGTCGGTCGCTGCGCCATGCTGATCAGCTGATGCGCCGCCTGATACCCGCCCTGTTCCGATGACGAGGTGTAGATCACCAGGCTCTGCTCGAAGGCGATGCCGTGCCTGGCCAGGGCGTCCTTGTAAGCCTGGAGGAAAATGACGCCAAGATTGACATCGCTGCTCGGGACGGCAACGGCGATGCTGCGATGGCCCTTGGCAACCAGCCGGTCCACGGCGCGGTTCGCCACCCCTTCGAAATCGAGGTCGATCCAGGGATGGTCGCTCGGGGTGCCCGTCCGGCCGAGCGCGATGAACGGCACGTGCGCCTTGTTCAGAAGCTCGACGCGCGGATCCTTTCGATGCGTCGCCGAGATGATCAGCGCATCGACCAGCCGGCGCGCGATCATGCGGCGCAGATACTCGGTGGGGTCTTCGTCGGTGGCGCAGGGGAGCACCACCAGATCCAGCTGGTGCCGGCTCAACACCGCCTGCACGCCGTCGAAGACGCCGAAAAAGAAGTTGTCCGGGTTCCCCGAGGTGTCGGCGCCGGACTCCATCATGAACCCGACGGCATTGGTCGTGCCCTGGCGCAACGTGCGTCCGGCCTGGTTGGGCACATAGCCGAGTTCGGTTGCTGCATCGAGCACCCGGCGGCGGGTTGCCTCATTGACGTCGGGACGTCCGTTCAAGGCACGGGAGACCGTACCGATCGAAATGTTCAGATGTTCGGCAAGGCGGCGTATGCCCTTCATAATACTCGCTTTTCCCAGCGCGCCGGAGGCTTCCGAAAACGTTTACGCAATTCTCTTGACACAGAAATGCCGGCGAATATAGCGTCGTAAACGTTTACGAAGCCGTCGCGCACGCCGAGATAAGGCGTCGGCGGATTCCCTGGGGAGGGGCAATCACGTGTCATTTCGCGCCGTTCTGGCCGGGTGCGGAGCTATGTCGAAAGGCTGGCTCAAGGCCATCGCCGAAACGCCGGCGCTCCGAGACCGCATCACCATTGTCGGCCTCAACGACACCAACCCCGACGCGGCGCATCGCCTCGCGGCGGAGTTCGGCCTCGGCAAGGCGGCGGTCGAAAGCGATCTCCAGGCTCTGCTCAACGGTACCCGGCCGGACCTGCTGTTCGACGTGGTGATCCCCGGCGCCCGGCATGACGTGGTCGCCACGGCGCTCGAGCATGGCTGCCACGTGCTGTCGGAAAAGCCGATGGCCGCCAGCCTCGACGACGCCCGCGACCTCGTCGCCCGCGCCGCCAAAGCCGGCCGGATCCACGCGGTGGTGCAGAACCGTCGCTACATTGCCGGCGTACGGCGCATCCGCCGGTTGATCGACAGCGGCGCCCTCGGCGAGCTGACGGCGCTGCACGCGGATTTCTTCATCGGCGCGCATTTCGGCGGCTTCCGCGATGCCATGCAGAACGTGCTGCTGCTCGACATGGCCATCCACACCTTTGACGCCGCCCGCTTCATGGCAGGCCGGGATGCCCGGGCCGTTTATTGCCTCGAAAGCAACCCGCGCGGCTCGTGGTACCAGCACGGCGCCGCCGCCAACGCGATCTTCGAACTCGAGGGGGACGCGACCTTCACCTACCGTGGGTCGTGGGCCGCCGAAGGCGCCAACACCAGCTGGGAAAGCCGGTGGCGGATCATCGGCACCCGCGGCACGCTGCTCTGGGATGGCGCCGACCGGTTCGAGGCGCATGTCGTGGCAGGCGAGGACGGCTTTCACCGGCCACTGGCGGAGCTCGCCGTGCCGGAGCCGGCTGAGGACAGCCAGACCCACGGCCATGCCAGCGTCATTGCCGATTTCCTCCGCGCCATCGAGACCGGCACGCCGCCGGAAACTGTCGGCAGCGACAACGTCAACAGCCTCGCCATGGTGTTCGCCGCCATCGAGAGCGCCAAAACCCGCCAGCGTATTCTTATCGAGACCCCTAGATGACCAATCCCACCAAAACCATTCGCATCGGCACCATGGTCAGCGCGACGGCCGGCACCGCCGCACCGCGCATCGCCGAGATCGCCGACCTCGGCTTCGAGAGCTTCGAGCCGTTCTTCTGGCAGACCACCAACGGACAGGATCTCGCCGAGCTCGGCAAGCGCTGCCTCGATGCTATCGGCAACCGCGACATCACCATCTCCACCCTCGGCATGTTCGGCAATCCGCTGGAAGACCAGGAGATGGACCGCCAGACGCTGGAGGGATGGAAGGCCTGTATCGACAACGCCCATCACTTCGGCGCCACCACGGTTGCCGGCTTTACCGGCCGTATCAGGGGGAAACCGCTGACCGACAGCCTGCCGCAATACAAGAAGGTCTGGTCGGAACTGGCGAAACGCGCTGCCGACAAGGGCGTCAGGATCGCCTTCGAAAACTGCGCCATGGATGGCAACTGGCAGACCGGCGACTGGAACATCGCCCACAATCCCGACGCCTGGGAGCTGATCTTCAACGAGACGCCGGACGACAATATCGGGCTCGAATGGGAGCCCTGCCACCAGCTGGTCTACCTGATCGATCCGCTGCCGCAGATCCGCAAGTGGGCGCACAAGTTCTTCCATGTTCACGGCAAGGACGCGACCGTCCGCTGGGACGTGATCAAAGAGCACGGCATCTTCGGCAAGCAGAAGTTCGTGTTCATGCGCACGCCGGGCTTCGGCGACAGCAACTGGACCGACATCATCTCCGAACTGCGTCTCGCCGGCTGGTCTGGCTCCATCGACATCGAGGGCTGGCACGACCCGGTCTATCGCAACGCACTCGAGATGACCGGCCAGGTCCGCGCGCTCGAACATCTCAAGCAGGCTCGCGGCGGAGACTTCGTGAATCTGGCGGCGAACTACGAGGGCGGAGACCCCTCGCTTCGACGCGCCAGCTGATGACTGGTGCCGGCGGGGGAGCCGGCACGCAACCCGTGCAAAGCACGAAAGGGAGGACGTGACTATGACTAGGATTGCTCTGAAGGCACTGACGGCTGCTGCCTTTGCAACTGTCACCATCGCCAGCCTGACCAGCGTCGCCATGGCCGAAACGCTGCGCGACAACTGGTGCAGCGACGTCAAGATCCGGTTCTTCGCGGGTGGCGCCGAGGGAGATGCCTTTGCCTCGATCGTCTACAACGGCGCCGTCCAGGCGGCCAAGGATACGGGCGCTCAGGTCGACTATGTGTTCTCGGGCTGGAGCTCCGAAAAGATGATCCAGCAGCTGCGTGAGGCCATCGGCGCTGCTCCGAACGGCATTGCCATGATGGGTCACCCCGGCAATGCCGCGATCATGCCGCTTGCCGAGGAGGCCTCGGCCGCGGGCATCAAGATGATGTACCAGAACGTGCCGGTCGACGAGGTCACCGCCAAGTTCGGCGGCGGCTATGTCGGCGCGCAGCAGAAGCCGCAGGGCAAGGCCCTGGGCGAGGAAGCCATCCGCCGCTTCGGCCTCAAGGCCGGCGATGTTGCCATCGTGATGAGCGACTGGTCGCAGATCGAGCGCGCCGAACGCGAACTGGGAACGCTCGAGGCCTTCGAGGCCGCCGGCCTCAAAGTGGTCAAGCTGCAGTCGCCGCAGGAACTCGGCACCGACCCGAACACCGGTATTCCGGTGATCACCGCCGCCATTACCGCCAATCCGGACGTCAAGCTGATCGCCTATCCGGGCGGCCAGCCCCTCGGCAATGCCGCGACCTATATGCAGGCGGCCGGCAAGAACGCCGGCGACATCATCAACATCGGCTTCGACACCAGCCCGCAGATCGTCGAGGCATTCAAGGATGGCTGGGTCCAGCTGACCTCCGACCAGCAGCCGTTCCTGCAAGGCTACATGCCGATCCTGTCGCTCTGCCAGCAGGTCGTCTACGGCCTCGGCGCGATCAACGTCGATACCGGCGCCGGCTTCGTTACGCCCGAGAATTACGGAGCGGTTGCGGACCTGGCCAAGGAAGGTCTTCGCTAAGAGTTTCCGGCGGCAGGGGTCCGGCTCCGGCCGGGCCCCGGCCTATCCACTTGCAGCGAGGGCATCGTGCAAAATCGTATTATCGAGCTCAAGGACATCAAGAAGTCCTATGGGCAGGTTTACGCCCTTGGCGGCGTCGACCTTCATGTCGACCAGGGCGAGGTGGTTGGCCTCGTCGGCGACAATGGCGCCGGTAAGTCCACACTCATCAAGATTCTCGCCGGCGCGGTTCGGCCGACAACCGGCGAGATTCTGGTCCGCGGCGAGCCGGTTTCGAACTGGAACGCGGGACGCTCGCGCGAGGCGGGCATCGAGACGGTGTTCCAGGACCGAGCGCTGGCTGTGCAGCAGACCATCATCTGGAACATCTTCATGGGCCGCGAACTGGTGGGCCCGCTTGGCTTTCTGAAAGTCCGCAAGCAGCGCGAAGAGGCCGAACGGCTGATGCGCGAGATCGGCTTCACCTCCAAGGTCTTCGGCCCCAGTTCCATTGTTGGGCAGCTGTCCGGCGGCGAGCGCCAGGGCGTCGCCATCGCCCGGGCGATGTACAACCAAAGCGACCTGATCATCCTCGACGAGCCGACGACGGCGCTCTCACTCACCGAGACGGCCAAGGTTTTCCATTTCGTCCGGCAGGCGCGGGCGGCAGGACGCTCGATCCTGTTCATCGGCCACAACATCCACCACGTGTTCGATATCTCCGATCGCTTTGTCGTGCTCGATCGGGGGCGCGTGGCGCTCCAGGCCACCAAAGCCGAGCTCGGCTCGGCCGAAGCCCTGGTCCGTTTCATGGAAGAACTCGCCCATCCGGGCGGCGCCGGCGTTCAGTCCACAGGAGGGACAGTATGACCGATACAGCCAATCGTGACGGTCAGTCGCCGGCAAAAGCCCTCGACGCGGACACCATCCGTCGCGTTGCCGAAGGCAAGCATGCCGACCGCTCCAGGCTTCGCCGCTTCCTCCGCGACCATCGCCCGGCCGTCGGTTCGTTCGTCGTGCTGGTGGTGATGCTGGCCTGCTTCTTCGTGGGCAACCCGGAAGTGTTCTCGCAGTGGAACATGTATCGCGCCGTGCTCATCGGCCTGCCGGTCGTGCTCTTCGTCGTGGTGCCGCTGGTCTACGTGGTGACCGTAGGCGAAATCGACCTCTCCTTTCCAGCGACCATCGGCATGGCCGGGTGGGTCTTCGCGCTGGTGGTCCAGGCAGGGTACGATCCGTTTCTCGGCATTATCGCGGCGGTGCTGGCCGGCCTGGTCCTCGGGCTCTGCGTCGGCTGGCTCGTGGTCTATGCCAACCTCTCGTCGCTCATTGCCACACTGGGCATGAACTTCATGCTGCGCGGGCTGATCCAGATCAACACCGAGGGCAAGTCGATCGCCCTGGTGGGCCTGCCCAAGACCCTGACCTTCCAGATTTTCGGCGGCCAGTTCTTCGGCATTCCGGTGCAGGTGCTCTGGGCCTTGCTGTTCGTGGCGATCTGCTCGTTCATCTACAACCGGCACCGCTTCGGCGTGCATGTGCACATGGTCGGCGACAACCCCGACGCGGCGCAGCAGATGGGCATCAATGTCAAGCTGGTGCGGCTCAAGACCTTCGCCTTCGTCGGCCTAGGCGCAGCGCTCGCGGGTGTCGCCGCCGTGATGATCAACTACACCTGGTGGCCGACCTCCGGTGATGGCTATCTGCTTCCTGCGCTGGCCTCGGTATTCGTCGGCGGCACGGCGCCATGGGGCGGCATCGGCACGATCATCGGCAGCGCCATCGGCAGCTTCACGGTGTCCTTCATTCAGTCGGGCGTCGTGGGAGCGGGTCTCTCCGGCTTCTATGTGCAGTTCTTCTACGGGCTGATCATCATCCTGTCGCTGCTCGGGCACCGCTGGAACCAGGTCCGCTATCGGTAACCTCTCAAGCACCGCTCCTGTTGGAGCGGTGCTTTCACACCGGCAGACCGAAGCCCCTCCGCTCAGGCCAGCCCCTCGCGCAGCACGGCCATGAAACGCTCGCGGCTGGCCTTGCTGATGACCCGCACATTGGCTGGCCGATCGGTCATGGCGCGGTCGTCGAGGATGGTCTGGCCGCGGGTCAATCCGTCCTCGGTTGAGACGAAGACAGCGGCGTCGAAGCTCTCGACTACCACCTGCTCATCGAGGGCCACGGCAACCGCGATGGGGTCGGGCAGGTCAAAGCCGGCAAGCCCCGAGACCTCCTGGCAGAACCGCCGCAGGGTAGCCTGGCAATCGACCGCGACAATGGCGGTGGGCGTGCCGATCTGTCGGAGGCTGGCCGCCTCGTGGTCGTCGATCACCGCATATTTGCGCGAGATGTCCCAGCCGATCATGGTGATCGGCATGCCCGAGGCGAACACCGCCTCGGCGGCTTCTGGGTCGGCCCAGATATTGTACTCCGAAACCGGGGTGATGTTGCCGTAATAGTCCGAGGCGCCGCCCATGATGAAGCACCGGCTGATCCGGCCCGCCAGCCACGGCGCCTTGCCGAGCGCGATGGCGATGTTGGTGAGGGGGCCAAGCGTGATCAGTTCGATCCCGTCTTCATGGCTTTCAGCCAGCGCGATCAGCGCGTCGGCGGCGTGGCCCGGGCTCGGCGCCCATGGCGCGTCGGCGAGCTGCGTCGGCACCAGTCCGACATCGCCCATGCCGTCCTCGCCGTGCACGAACTGCGCGGTCTCGAGTGGCCGCTGCAATGGCCGGTCGGCGCCCTGATGCACCGGCAGGTCCATGCCGCAGAGTTCGCGGATGAACAGCGCGTTGATGGTCGCCTGTTCCAGCGGGCAATTGCCCGCCACGATGCCCAGCGCTTTGACATCCGAACCGCGGAACCTGAATGCCAGCATCAGGGCCACGGCGTCGTCGGACGCGGTGTCGGTATCGATGAAGATCGGCTTGCCCATTTCTGCTCCGTTCCAGGTTGACGCATGGCCCCAGGCGGGACGCGCTTCGATCGGAGAGAGAAGGGGACGAACGTCGCCGCGACAAACGACTTTTCGTCTTCGTTACGGCGAAAAACTCAAGCGCATGCCGGCAAGCCCGCGGCACCCGACTGACCCTGCCGGCGAAACCACTTCACTGCCGCCGCGGTCGCCGGATGCCGACGGTCCCGCGGCGGCAAGGCGAGGTGGTAGCTGCCTTTGCGCATGATGCGCCCGAACGGGGCAACCAGGCGTCCGTCCGCCAGCGCCTCGCCGATGATCTCCAGCGGCGCAATGGTGCTGCCGACCCCGGCCTCGGCTGCCTGCAGGGTAAAGTACATCCGCTCGAACTCGTGCATTTCGGTGTAGGGCGCGTCCGTTCCACCCTCGCGCAGCCAGTCCTCCCAGATTGCCGGGCGGGTACGTGATACGAGCCTGGGCAAGCCCGCCAGTGCCGCGCGTGCATCCGGTTGCCGGGTCAGACGCTGGCCGGCGACGACCAGCGCAAAGCTCTCGGGCATGATGTCGACATAGCTGGCGTCGCTGCCCGCACTGTGCTCGCCGACCGACAGCCAGAGCGACACCGATGGGTCGGAGATATCGGGCGGGCGATCCCAGCTGACCAGCTTGATGCTGCCGCCGAGCGCCGCTTCGAGCCCAGCCTGGCGGGGGATGAGCCATCGCAGCGTCGTGGTGGCGGGCGCCGCGATGACCAGCGGTCGTTCGACATGCTGCCGGCCGAGCCGCGCCGAAGCCTGGCGCAACCGCTCGAACGCCGGGCCGACATCATCGGCAAAGGCCCGCCCGGCGTCGCTGAGGCCGATCCGGCGACCGGCGCGAATGAACAGTTCCACCTTGGCTCGCCGCTCGAGCTGGCGGATGAGCCGGCTGACGGCGCCCTCGGTGACCCCGAGTTCAGCTGCAGCCCGCTTGAAGCTTCCCAGCCTCGCCGCCGCATCAAAGGCCCTGATGGCGGTCAGTTGCCCCATGACGTCGAGAGAGGAGAGCGACATCGATACCTCGTTGCGGACCGCGCCCGATGCTGACGCAGCAGGCGCAGTCTAGACCAGCCTGACACCGCCGTCAGGTCGGTCGCGAGGCGCTACAGGCGCAGCCCGTTGGTGTCGAACGCCAGCGCGGCGTCGGGCTCGATGCCGACGCTGATCGGCGTGCCGGTGGCGATCCGGGCGTGACCCTTCTGCTGGATCGTCACCTTGGTCTCCCCGTCCCGCCCGACGGCGTAGACGTAGGAGACGCCGCCGAGCTGCTCGACCACCTGCGCCGTTGCGGTCAGCGCGCCGCCCTCCGGACGGGCCTCGGTAAAGTGCTCGGGCCGGATTCCGACGCTGACCGTCTGGCCGACGCTGACGCCTTTGCCACGGCACCGGACCTGCAGTTCCGGAGCGTCGAACGCGGTCAGGGAAACCGTCACGCCACGATCGTTGATGCCGGTTACCGTGCCCCCGAGAAAGTTCATTCGCGGTGAGCCGATGAAGCCGGCGACGAACAGGTTGTCGGGATCGTCATAGAGCTCGATCGGCGTGCCCTGCTGCTCGATCTTGCCGGCCCGCAGCACCACGATGCGGTCGGCCAGCGTCATCGCCTCGACCTGGTCGTGCGTCACGTAGACCATGGTGGCGCCGAGCTGCTGGTGCAGCTTGGCGATCTCGATGCGCATCTGCACGCGCAATTCGGCGTCGAGGTTGGACAGCGGCTCGTCGAACAGGAAGGCCTTGGGTTGGCGCACGATAGCGCGGCCGATGGCAACGCGCTGGCGCTGGCCGCCCGACAGCTGACGCGGCTTGCGCTGCAGCAGCTCGGTCAGCTCCAGCGTACCGGCGGCACTGGCGACACGCTGGGCGACCTGGTCGGCGGGCATCCCGCCCATCCTGAGGCCAAAGCCGAGGTTCTGTTCCACCGTCATGTGCGGATAGAGCGCGTAGCTCTGGAACACCATGGCCACACCCCGCTCGGAGGGGTCGAAATCGGTGACGTCCTCGCCGCCGATCAGCACCTGGCCGGAGCTCGGTTCCTCGAGGCCGGAAATGGTCCGGAGCAGGGTGGATTTGCCGCATCCGGACGGTCCGACGAAGACGACGAACTCGCCATCCCCAATGTCGAGATCGACGTCGTGGATCACGGTCACCGCGCCGAAACTCTTGTTGATGCCTCTGAGCTGAAGTTCAGCCACGGTTCCCTCCCTACTTGCCTGCTAACGCGCTGCCCAGAGGGCGCCGCGCTCGAAGATGGTGCGCATCTGCGGCACCTCGAATTCTCCCACCACATGGCCGAGCGACGAATAGAACACCCGGCCCTTGCCAAAGCGGCGCTTCCACACCACCGGCATCACCACTCCGTCGATCTCCTCGAACTGCTCACCCGAGAAGGTGGTGGTGGCAAGCACCTCCACGCTGGGGTCGAAGTGCATGTAGTACTGCTCCGACCGGTAGGGAAAATCGCCGATCCCGGCCATGATCGGGTCATCGCCGCGCGTGACGTTGATCGTGTAGTCGATGATGTTGCCGGGGTGAGCCACCCACTGGCCGCCGGTCATGAACTGATAGTCCGGCTCGTTGCGGAAGCTGTCGCACATCAGCCCGTGAAACCCGGCAAGGCCGGCGCCGCCGCGCACGGCGGCGAGCAGGTTGGTCAGTTCCTCGCGCTCGATCCGCGACATCGTGATGACCGGCACGATCAGGTCGAACTGGCTAAGGCCGTCATCGGCAAACGCCTCGGTGGTGTTCTCGAGGGTGACCGCGAAGCCATGGCTCTCGAGCATGCCGCCGACGAGGCGCGCGCTCTGCTCCGGCGTATGGCCATCCCAGCCTCCCCACACGATCAGGGCTGACTTGCTCATGGAAATGTTTCCTCCAGTTATGCTGCGTTCCACGGGGCGCTGTAGATGTCGCGCAGCATCAGTGCTGCGGCCCCCCGGGCCCAGAGCTGGTCATCCAGGGTGTGGAAGATCAGCTCGGTGGAATTGAAGTGAGTGAGAAAGCTGTTGGCCTGCGCCGTGGCGCGCACCATCGGCGCAATGGCTTCGCCATAGCGCTGCGACTCCACCGCGACGATGATCTTGGCCGGGTTGACCAAGTTGATGATGTGGGAGAGCCCGATGCCGAGCTTTTCGGCCTGCCGCTCGATGAGGCGCTGCCCCCTTGCATCGCCCGCCTGGGCAAGCCCTGCGAGGTGGTCGAGCAGGTCGTACGAGGCGGCGGCGTCCAGCGCCTCGCCCAGCTCCTGTCGCGCCAGCCGGCGCATGGCGACATCGCCCACATAGGCGTTGAGGCAATCACGCTGGCCGCATTCGCACGGCATCCCCTCATTGCCGACCTTGGTGTGGCCGAAGGCCGGTCCCAGCTTGCTGGAGCCGCGCTGCAGGTCGTCCTCGAGCCACAGCCCGAGGCTCGCCGTCTGGTCCAGCACCACGACGCCGAAGCTGCGGACGCTCTGGGCGTAGCCGAACCAGCTCTCGGCCAAGGCGAGGAGGTTTGCCGGCTTTTCGAGTTTCACCGGCAGGCCGGTGCGCTCGCCCAAGAGCGTCCCGATGGGGATTTCGCGCTCGCCGAACACCGAGCTGGCGTAGCTGCGGCCGGAGCGGGGGTCGACGATACCGGGGATGCCGATGCCGATGCCCTTGATACGGCTGCGATCCACCCCCGACTTGCCGATGCACTCCTCCATGGCGTCCTCGATCAGGTCGACGATCACCTCGGCGGGCTGGCGGGCCAGCCGCACCGGCAGTTGCACCGAGGCGACCGTCTCACCGCGGAAATCGATCAGGGTTGCGGTGGTCAGCGCCTGGGAAATACGCACGCCGATGACAAAGGCCGCGTCACGCACCAGCCCGAGCAGCACCCGTGGGCGGCCGCGTAGGGTCTCGTTGGTCGGCGTGGTGTGGATGGCCTCGATCAGCCCCTCCTCGATCAGCGCGCCGGTGATCGCCGACACCGTAGTGCCGCTGAGCAGGGTGCGTTCAGAGATCTCGACCCGCGAAATCTGGCCATGGCACCGGATCGTCTCCAGCACATGGTACTTGTTGATTTCCCGCATCAGCAGCGGATCAGCGATCTTTACGGCCACGAACTCGCCCCGGGCATCTGGTCAGTCAATTGCTTTGCAACCCGTACAAAAGGCGCTGATGGCACGATCGTCGAATAGCCGGCACTCAGCGGCAGAGTACCGAAAAACAGGCGGTCCTCAAGCGTCTATCCGCAGATTGAGCTGTTTCTGCAGAGCTGAGGTACGTGCCTCTTGCTTCCTTTAATAAGGGATGCTTAGAAAGTAGCAAGTGGTGATTGCGGTAGGGACCGCGTCTGCCGCTGCGGCCGACTGCGCCAGAGAGCGCCCCCCGGCTGCCCAAAGGAGGAGGAAACCCATGAAGCGAATTGCGCTTGCCGCAATGCTCGGCCTGATGGCGCTCGCGCCGGTGCAGGCTCAAACAGTGGTGAAGTATCTGAACATCGCGTCCATCCCGGACGAGGTGAAGCTGATGACTGAGGCGGTGGCAGAGTACGAGGCCGCCAATCCGGGCGTGAAGATCGAGCTGCCGTTCCTCGAGAACGAGGCGTTCAAGGCCAAGCTGACCACGCTGCTGCAGTCTGCCGATGCGCCCGATGTGTTCCACTCATGGGGCGGTGGGGTGTTCTACGAGCAGGCCAAGGCCGGCGTGCTGCGGCCGATCGAGGGCGTCCTGTCGCAGGAGGCCAAGGATGCCCAGGGTACGGCAGGCGTTGCGGCCTTCACCGCGCCTGACGGCCATATCTACGGTATCGCCCGCGACGTGGCCGAAGTGGTGCTGTGGTACAACAAGGCACTGTTCACCCAGGCCGGCGTCGAGCCCGAGAGCCTCAAGACCTGGGATGGGTTCCTCGCTGCCGTGCAGAAGTTCAAGGATGCCGGCATCACCCCGCTGGCGATGGGTGGCAAGGACAAGTGGCCGGCTCACTTCTGGTGGAGCAAGCTGGTGGTGCGCCTCGCCGGGCAGGACGGCTTCAACGCCGCGGCGCGCGGCGAGGGCGACGGCTTTGCCGGCGAGGACTTCGTCAAGGCCGGGCAGTTCTTCCTGCAGCTGGCTCAACTCGATCCCTGGCAGGAGGGCTTCCAGGCCGCCACCTATGGCGATGCCTCGGGCTATTTCGGCGACGGCAAGGCTGCGATGCACCTGATGGGCGACTGGGACTACGGCGCCATGAAGGACAACTCGGCGACCAAGCAGGGTATCCCGGATGACCAGCTCGGCATTCTGCCGTTCCCGACCATTGATGGAGGCAAGGGCGACCCGACCGATACGCTGGGCGGCCTGTCTGGCTACCTGTTCTCCAAGAACGCCTCCGACGACGCGGTCAAGTTCATCGAGTGGTACAACGCCAAGCCGGTGCAGTCCCGCTTTGCCAATGCCGGCTACTACATCCCGATCGTCAACGGGGCGGCCGACGGCATGACCAACCCGTTCAAGGTGCTGGTGGCGCAGGATATCAACAAGGCCCACTGGCATGCGCTGTTCTTCGACCAGGCCCTCGGGCCGGCGGTCGGTGGCGTGGTGAACGATGTGTCGGCGGATCTCGCCGCCAACGCGATCAGCGCCGAGGACGCCGCCCAGCAGGTCAAGGAAGCCGTGGACGACGCGGCCAATTAAGGCGTTGGCCTAAGGTCGGCGGGGCAACGATTGCCCCGCCGACCGCATCTGCCTCGAAGGGAAGCCAGTATGGCAAGCATTACGACCGGAGTTGCCGCGGGAACAGGCGTCGCCGTCCGCCGGCGCCGCTACATGGATCGCAAGAGCCTGGTTCCGCTCCTGATTTTCCTGCCACCCTCGCTGATCCTGTTCACCGTGTTCGTCGTCTTGCCGATGGTCGATGCGGGAACCTTCTCGTTCTTCCAGTGGAACGGCTACGGGCCTATCACCAATTTCGTCGGCTTTGAAAACTATGCCGACGTGATCAACCATCGCAATTTCGGCACCGCGGTGCGCAACAGCCTGATCGTGGTGGCCGTCTCGCTGCTGATCCAACTGCCGCTCGCTATGTGGTGCGCCATTGCCCTGTCCGAGCGCTCGGTCAGCATCAACATTTTGCGGACGATCTTCTTTTTGCCCTTCATGCTGGCCGAGGTGGCGGCGGGGCTGATCTGGAAGTTCGTCTATGACGGCAATTACGGGCTCTTGCCGATCCTCGGCGACGCGCTCGGCACCAAGATGCCGTTCGTCCTGGCCGACAAGTTCTGGGTGATCCCGGCCATCATGCTGGTCATCACCTGGAAGTATTTCGGCTTTCACATGATGATCTTCATCGCCGGCCTGCAGTCGATCCCCAACGAGGTGGTCGAGGCGGCGCGGCTCGATGGCGTCAAGAAGTGGCAGATCGTGCGCCACATCAAGATCCCGATGATCCGCTCGGCCATCGTGGTGTCGGTGTTCTTCGCCATCACCGGCGCGCTGCAGTTGTTCGACATCATCATCCCGCTCACCAATGGCGGCCCCTCGCATTCGAGCCACACCATCGTGACCTTCCTCTACCAGTTCGGCATCCTGCGCATGAAACTGGGCTTTGGCGGCGCGGTGAGCGTGCTGCTGTTCATCGCCTGCGTAATCGTGGCGCTGGCCTACCGGCGTATTCTCTTCAGGGTGGAGCAGAACTGATGGCCACGGCATCGAGGAAACGTCGTCCGGCCATTTCGGCCTTTCAGTGGATCACGCTGCTGGTGGTCGCCGCCTTCGTGATCGTGCCGTTCTACACCACCGCCCTCGGCGGCTTCAAAGAGATCGGCGAGCTGCGCGTCAATCCGTTCGGGTTGCCGCAGAGCTGGGATCCGGCGCGCTTCGCCGAGATCATCGGCGGGCCGCGCTATGTGCCCTCGTTGCTCAACTCGCTGCTCGTCGCACTGGGCTCGGTGGTGCTGTCGACACTGCTCGCTTCGATGACCGCCTTCGCCTTCGCCCATATCAAGTTCTTCGGCAGCCGGTTCCTGATGAGCTACCTGATGCTGGGGCTGCTGTTTCCGTCGGCTACCGCCATCCTGCCGCTGTTCATCAAGATGCGCGACCTGGGGCTGCTCGACAGCCACCTGGGCATCATCATCGCGCAGGTGGCGTTCTCCATCTCGTTCTCGGTGCTGCTGTTCTATAACTTCTTCAAGGAACTGCCCAAGGAGCTGATCGACGCGGCGCGCATGGACAACTGCGGCTATATCCGCATCTACTGGTATGTGACGCTACCGCTCTGCCTGCCGATCATCGCTACGGTCGGGGTGTTCAATTTTGTCGGCAGCTGGAACAGCTTCCTTTTGCCGCTGATCGTGCTCAACTCCGACGCCAACTATACCTGGCCGCTGGGGATCATGCAGTTCCAAGGCCAGTACGGTTCTGACTGGCCGCGCATCCTGGCGTTCCTCACCCTCTCGATCCTCCCCGCCATCGCCTTCTTCCTGTTGGCGCAACGCTACGTGATCTCGGGGCTGACCGGCGGCGCCGTCAAAGGCTGAAGGGTTGTCCCCAGGGCGCGGCAGGTGAACGCGGCGAGTTCACTGTCGTGTTGCGCCTTCCCTGCCGCCGCGTAGCCTGACTTGCCGGGGAGCCCTGCGGGGTGCCCGTGAGACCGGAGACCAGATGACGCGGGTCAGGCCAATCACCGAAGCGGACATTCCAGGCTTTCATGCGGCGCTTGACGCCGTGGCGCGGGAAAGCAGCTTTCTGAGGGGCAACCAGGCGCCACCACCGGACGATGTCGCGAGCTTCGTTCGCGGCAATATCCAGACCCGAAACCCGCAATTCGTCGCGCTCAGCGACCAGGGGAGCATTGTGGGTTGGTGCGACATCGTCCGCGGACGCGGCGAGCACGAGAGTCACCTGGGCGAACTGGGTATGGGAGTCATGGCGCAGTGGCGCGGCGCCGGCCTTGGCAGGCAGTTGCTGGCCGCGACCGTGGCGGCCGCCGATGCGGAGAGATTCCTGCGCATCGAACTCAGCGTCCACTCAGACAACCTGCGGGCAATATCGCTCTATCGCGGCTTTGGGTTTGTCGAGGAGGGGCGGAAGCTGAAAGCGCGCCTGAAGGCCGCCGTGCCTGTTGATGTGGTGCTTATGGCCCGCCTCAGGCCAGTGGAGGATTGGCCTTCGCGCTAGCCGGCGGGGGCGGCCACAGGGGTTCCCGGTGCTACGCCACGCTTCCGGTATCCGAAGTCGAGCGGATCAGCGTTTGCCTGGCCGATGCCAGGTGCCTGCGGCAGGCGCTGGCGACCGCGCTCCGCGATCGGCTCAGCAGGGCATCGATGTAGGCAAGGTGCTCGCGGATCGCCACCTCGTTGCGCTCCCGCTCGTCCTTCTTGTTCCACTGGTAGTGGTAGTGGAAAATCAGCGTGATGATGTCGAAGAAGCCGTCGATGAAGCGGTTCGGCACCGCCGTGTTCACCAGCCGGTGAAAGCGGCTGTCGAGGTCGGAAAAGTCCTGGAAGCGGGTCTCGATCTCGCTCAACAGTTCGATATGCTCCTGCCGCAACCGGCGCAGTTCGTGCCACAGCGGCGAGCTCTCCGGCAGGCTGCTGAACTCCCGGGCTGACCGCAGTTCGAACATCTCGCGGATCTCGAACAGCTCCAGTGCGAAGCTATGGGTGAAGCCCTGCAACACCCAGCCACCGCTCGGCCGCCGCTCAATCAGCCCGAAGCGCTGGAAGCCGTTCAGAAATTCGCGGATCACCGTGGTCGCAACCTTGAACTGACGCGCCAGGTCGAGCTCGTTGATCAGGGCCCCGGCCTTGGCATCGCCGCGCAGCATCCATTCCACGAACTGCTTTTCGACTTGCACCGAGGTCGGAACCGTTTCGGCTTCGGGGAAGGGCAGCACCTCGCCGGCTGAGGCGCGCGCAAAGCGCGACCGTCCCGTACCGGCCACCACGCCCTGCTCGGTGAGCGTCTGGAGGATCTTGCGCACCGTGGTGCGGCTGACGCCCAGCTCGGCCGCGAGCATCGTTTCAGACGGTATCGGATCACCGTCGCGCAGCCGCGAGGTCAACAGCAGGGCGTCGTTGAAGGCCCGTTTGAACAGCGTATCCGTCTTCACATCGCCCTCCCACTGGTCTGTTCTGTAACTGATAAAAAACAATTTGACGATGTCCCGAAATAGAAGTTTTTTGTACATAAGAAACACGAGGGAGGGGCGTGTGCTGGTGAAACAAGGACCAGATGCGGAGCCGGCTGAGGTACGTACCCGGCCGCTCGCCGACGGCGCGGCGCTTGGCGTCGCGTTGAAGCTGCTCGGCATCGGTCCGCTGCTGATCCTGATCCTGCTGGTGGTCGGCATCAGTCTTGCGACGCCCAATTTCCTGAAGCCGGTCAATCTCGGCAACATCCTGGCGCAGACCGCGGTGATCGCCATTGTCGCCATCGGGCAGCACCTGGTGATCCTGACCCGCGGCATCGATCTTTCGGTCGGCGCCAACCTGGCGCTGGCGACGGTGATCGGTGGGCTGGTCTACCGGGTTGCCGATTCCGGCCCGCTGGTGATGGCCGCGATGCTTGCCGCCGGCGGCTTGGTGGGCGCGGTCAACGGCATCGTCTATGTGTTCGGCCGGTTGCCGCACCCCTTCATCATCACGCTCGCAACGCTCAGTATCGCCCGCGGCCTGGCGCTGGAACTCGCCGTCGGGCACACCACGATGCGCGGCATGCCGATCGAGATCGCGTTCATCGGCGGCGGTTCGACGTTCGGCATTCCCAACTCGTTCTTCGTGGTGTTCGGCGTCGCCGCGCTGGTCCTGCTGATGGCCCGCGCCATGGTGTGGGGGCGTTGGATCTATGCCGTCGGCGGCAAGCCCGAGGCAGCGGTGCAGATGGGCATCCCGGTCAAGTGGGTGCTGGTCTCGGTCTACGTCATCTCGGGCCTCTGTGCCGGCGTCGGCGCCATCGTCCTGGCGGGACGCACCGAAGCCGCCTCACCGCTTTACGGGAACCTGCTCGAGCTCGACACCATCGCGGCGGTGATCATCGGTGGCGCCAGTTTCCTCGGCGGGCGCGGCCATATCGGGCATGCCCTGGTCGGCGCGGTGATGATCGGGGTCATCCGCAACGCCCTCAACCTGCTCAATGTCGATGTGTTCTTTCAGATGATTGCCATCGGGGCGATCATCGTACTGGCCGTCGAGGCGGACGTGCTGCGCAACCATCTGGAAGCGCGGGTGCGCGTCATGCAGTCGGGGAGGGCGTCATGAGCGCCGCCGCGTCCGCCTCGCCGGTCCATTCCGCCTCGCCGGTTCTGGCCGTCAACAATGCCGAAAAGCGCTTCGGCGCCGTGCACGCACTAAAGGGGGTGAGCCTCGAGGCGTATCGTGGCGAGGTGCTGGCGCTGCTCGGCGACAATGGCGCCGGCAAATCGACGCTGGTCAAATGCATCAGCGGCGTCCACGGGCTGGATGGCGGCGAGATTCTGCTCGATGGCCAGCGGACCGCCATCCACAACCCGGCGGCAGCTCGGAGCGCCGGCATCGAGACCGTCTACCAGGACCTGGCGCTGTTCGACAACCTGACCCCGGCGCAGAACTTTTACTGCGGCCGGGAGCTGTCTTTCCCCACCTGGCTGCCACGCGGCATGCGGCTGCTCCGGCGCCGGGCGATGGACCGGGAGGCGGCGGCGGTGATCGACCGGCTGAAGGTCCGGTTGCCCCGCTTCGACGCACCGGTGGCGCTGATGTCGGGTGGGCAGCGCCAGGCGATCGCGGTGGCGCGGGCAACCGTGTTCGCCCGCAAGGTGGTGATGCTGGACGAGCCGACTGCGGCGCTCGGGCTGCGCGAGGCGCGCAAGGTCCTCGACCTCATCGCGCAGCTGCGCGACGAGGGCAACGCGGTGATCCTCATCACCCACAATATGGAACATGTCGTCGAACTGGCCGACCGCGCCGTGGTGCTGCGGCAGGGGCGCAAGGTCGGCGAGCTCAAGCCAAGCAAGGCAAACCAGCACGAACTGGTCTCGCTCATCGTCGGGGCTGAGGCCTAGCAGATCGATTCCGAGGGGGATCGAGGAGCGACCGCCAACGCGGTCGGAATGGGAGGAAACTATGAAGCTCAAACGACTGCTGGGAGGGCTGGCGCTCGCCGCGGCGATTGCCGGGCCTGCCATCGCGCAGGACAACGTGAAGCTCGGGTTCATCACCAAGTTCCCGGTGCCGTTCTTTGCCACCATGGAAGACGCGGCCAAGGCGTATGCAGCGGCCAATCCGGGTGTCGAGATCATCTACGGTCAAGGCACCTCGGCCACCGATATCGAGGGCCAGATCGCCCAGATCGAATCCATGGTCACCCAGGGTGTGCAGGGCATTGCCCTGACCCCGGTCGATCCGACGGTAGCGCCGGCGCTCGACAAGGCGATTTCCCAGGGCGTGAAGATCGTCCTGATGGACAACAACATCCCCGACTGGAAGGGGCGAACCTCGCTCGCCACCACCGACAACTATGCCGCCGGCGTGATCGCCGGCCAGTACCTCAAGTCGGTGCTCAAGGCCGGCGACACGCTCGGCATTCTCGAAGGCGTCCCTGGCGTTCCGGCGCTGGATGATCGCGTCAATGGCATGCTCGAGGGCCTCAAGGGAGTTGAGGTCAAGGTGGTCGGGCGTGCCGGCACCAACTGCACCGAGGAACTCGGGATCAACGTCGCCCAGGATCTGCTCACCGCCAATCCTGATCTGAAGGCGATCTATGCTGCTTGCGGCCCTCCAGCCGCAGGAGCCGCGCAGGCCATCAAGAACGCCGGCATCGCAAGCGACGCGATCGTCCTGGTGGGCTTCGATTTCTGCTGCGGAGAAGCGGAAGCCCTGATCGCAGGCATCGAAGACGCGACCGTCGCGCAATTCCCGGCGAAGATGGCCGAGCTCGGCGTCGATGCTTTGGTCAAGGCCATCCGCGGCGATGAGGTCCCACTCCTCATCGACTCGGGCGCCGCACTGGTGACCAAGGACACCATGTCCCAGTTCCAGTGACGCGCCGCGAGAGCCGGGCCCTCGGTCTCCCCGGGACCCGGCTCTCGCATCTCTTCTTCCACCACCTACAGTCGAAAGCAGTTTGAATATGCATGCGCTTGTCTGCCGCCAGCCCGGAATGCTCGAGCTCGAGACCCGGCCAACCCCACGCCGCGGCGAAGGCGAGGCGCTGGTGCGCCCGCTTCGGGTGGGGATCTGCGGCACCGACTACCATATCTATGAGGGCAAGCACCCTTTCCTCGAGTATCCGCGCGTCATGGGCCATGAGCTGGCGGTCGAGGTGCTGGAGGCGCCGGCCGGGTCCGGTTTTGCTCCCGGCGAGATCTGCGTGGTCAACCCCTACATTTCCTGCGGCAGCTGCATCGCCTGCCGCGCCGGCAAACCGAATTGCTGCGTGCGGATCGCCGTGCTCGGCGTGCATCGCGACGGCGGCATGGCCTCATTGCTCAGCCTGCCCGCGTCGAACCTGGTCGAGGCGGCAGGGTTGAGCGTCGATGCCTGCGCAACAGTCGAGTTCCTCGCCATCGGGGCGCATGCGGTCCGCCGTTCGAACGCGCGGGCAGGACAGCGTGCGCTGGTGATCGGCGCGGGTCCCATCGGTCTTGGCGTGGGGCTTTTCTCCAGCCTCTCAGGCGCCGAGGTCACCATGATGGACCTCGATCCGGAGCGACTCGCGGCCGCCGAGGCGATCGTCGGGGCTCAAACGATCGCGGCGGGCGACGGGGCCAGGGAGGCCGCCGCCGCACAGACCGGGGGAGACGGTTTCGACATCGTGTTCGATGCGACCGGCAACGCCCGCTCGATGCAGGGTGGCTTCGATTTCGTCGCGCATGGCGGAACCTATGTGCTGGTGAGCGTGGTGAAGAGCCCGATCAGCTTCGAGGACCCCGATTTTCATCGCAAGGAGATGTCGCTGCTGGGTAGTCGCAACGCCACGTCGGAAGATTTTCAACGGGTGATCGCCGCGATCGCGTCCGGTCGCGTCCCCATCGATAAGCTCATCACGCATCGCACGACGCTGACTGATGCGGCGCGCGACATTGCGCTCTGGGCCACGCAGAAGCGTGGACTTATCAAGGCGGTGATCGAGATCGCCGCCTAGCCGCCGGTCGCTTTGCGACTGCGGTCTGCAGAACCTCGCGGGTCATAGCACCCGCGGGGCGATACCCGTTTGGTGCTGCCAACCGGGGTCGCGGCACTGACATGTTAGAAGGATTTTTCAGCTGTGAGCGTCCTCACCGGCTTGTGACATGCAACTTAGATGATAACGTTTCAACTTACTTGATGGAGGAACGGCCCAAGGCCGGCAATCAAGGAGGAGGAACCAATGAACATGCATAAACTCACGTCCAAAATCCGCCGTCGCGCCGTACTGGCCGGGGCAAGCCTCGCCATCGTCTTGGCGGCAATGCCGGTGCTGGCGCAGGACCTGAGCGGCGAGCTCGTCATCCTGCAGTGGCAGGGCGGCACCGATGCCGAGATGTGGCAGAAGCTCGAAGCCGATTTCACCGCCAAGAACCCGGGCGTCGCCGTCCGCGAGCTGGTGGTGACGGGGCAGGGCGACATGCGCGGTCCGATGCGCACGGCGCTGCTCGGCGGCGAAAAGGTCGATATCATTATCAACACCTGGCCGGCCTTCCGCGCCGAGCTGGTCGATGCCGGCATCCTGCGTCCGATCGACGATCTCTGGGCCTCGGCCGGGCTCGACGCCGTGCTCGACCAATCCTGGAAGGATCTCGGCTCTACTGCTGGCGTCACCTATGGGGTGAACTACACCTACGGCGACCGCTCGGCCATCTGGTACAAGAAGGCCCATCTCGAAAAGGCCGGCGTCGAGCCTCCCAAGACCTGGGAAGAGTTCCTCGCTTCGATCGACAAGCTCAAGGCTGCCGGCTTTGCCGCGCCGATCGCCATGCCCGCCAAATATTGGGCGCATGGCGAGTGGTTCGAAACGCTGCTGCTGCGCACCGGTGGCGTCGAGGCGGCTTCGAAACTTGCCGCCCACGAGATCGGCTGGACCGACGATATCGTCAAGACGACGCTCAAGAAGTATGCCGAGCTGCTCAAGGCCGGCTGCTGCGGCACCCCGGAGCAGATGTTCGCCGGTGACTGGGACTACTCGGCCGACCAGATCTTTACTGCCGATGCCTCCAACTACCTGATGATCGGCATGTGGATGAACGCCCGGGCCCGCAACGACTACAAGCTCAACGAAGGCGTCGACTACTCGATCTTTCAGTTCCCCTCGCTCGGCCTCGGCCATGACGACACCTCGAGCGTCGATGCCAAGGAAGTGGCGGTCACCGCCAATGGCGCCAATCCGGCGGCGGCCGACGCCTTCGCCGTCTATATGGTCAGCAAGGACGCTGCCGATATCCTCGCCTCCTACGGCTATGCCTCGCCCAGCAAGAACGCCGACCCGTCCCTGCTCGGTCCGGTGCAGCAGATCGCGACCGCAGCCGTGGCGCAGTCCAAGGTGCAATTCGTGCTCGGCGACCTGCTCCCCGGCGACCTCGTCGACGAGTATCGCGTGCAGCTGCAGAAGTTCCTGCAGGATCCGTCCGATGCGACGATCGACGCGGTGACCGCGGCGATCGAGGCCAAAGCGATGGAACTCTATTGATATGCAGGACTCCGTAGCCCCCCAGACGGCGGGCTCGCGTCCCGGCGTTCCCTCCCGGCTTCGCGGCGAGCAGAGCAATCTGCTTGCCGCGAAGCGGAGGGTCAGGGACTGGCCGGCAGCCTGGCTGCTGATCACCCCGGTGCTGATCCTGTTCGGGATCGCCGTGGTGTTCCCGCTGATCGATACGATCCGGCTCAGCTTCTTCGACATCAAGGGCCTCGCCAAACCGAAATTCATCGGTGTGGGCAACTACGTGAAGCTGTTCACCGATCCGGCGTTCCGCAACACGCTCTTGACCACCCTGACCTTCACCATCTCGACCACCATCATCTCGGTGGGGCTGGGCTGGATGCTGGCCATGGTGAGCGCCTTCGCGCCGCGCCAGACGCTGCCGTTCCGGGTGATGATTTTCGCCGCGTTCGGAATTTCCGAGGCGGTGGCCGGCTACATGTGGATCGGCATCCTGCGCCCCGACGCCGGTGGTCTGCTCAATGCGGTGATCGGCTTGTTCCAACCCGGCTTCGCGCAGCCCTGGCTGGGCGACCCGCGCACCGCGCTCTGGGTGCTGATCATCGCCGCATCCTGGGGCGGCGTCGGCCTGCCACTGATGCTCTGCTTCGCCTCGGTGCAGTCGATCCCCAAGACCCTGTTCGAGGCGGCCTATATCGATGGCGCCAACCACTGGCAGGTGATGCGCAACATCATGATGCCGCTGTCGCTGCCTGGCGTAAGGGTGGCCGTGTTCATCAACCTGCTCGGCGCGCTCCGGGCCTTCGACATCATCTACATCCTCACCGGCGGTGGTCCGGTGCGCAGCACCGAAACGGTGGGCTATTTCATGTACCGGGAGTCGATGACCCAGTTCAAACTCGGCTACGGCGCCGCGGCGACCGTGGTGCTGCTGGTCGCCGTGCTCGTCGTTTCCATTCCCGCCATCATCCAGCGAACGGCAGGTGCAAGATGATCGGACGCGCCCCCCGCTGGCCCACCATCGTGCTTGGTGTCTTCGGCTTCATCTGGATCATCCCGATCATCGGCATCGTGATGACCTCGATCCGTCCCCTGGCCGAGACGTCGCGCGGCTGGTGGCGTATCGACAGCTTCACCCTCACGCTCAGCGCCTGGCAGCGGGTGTGGGAGGCCTATCCGCTCGCTCCGGCCTTCGTCACCACGGCCATCCTCGCGGTGCTCGCCACCGTCGGGACCATGCTGCTGACGCCCGCCGCCGCTTACGCGTTCCACTTTCTCAAGTTCCCGTTCCGCCGCCTGCTGCTGATCATCATCATCAACGCCTTCGTCCTGCCCCAGCAGGTGGTGATCATCCCGCTGTTCCAGCTGTGGCGCGAACTGGGGCTGATCGACAATTTCCTCGCCGTGCTCATCCCTTACATCGGGCTGAGCTTTGCCTGGTCGATCTTCCTCGTGAAGAACTTCCTCGAGGATTTCCCGACCGAGGTGGTCGAGGCTTCGCGCATCGATGGCGCCGGGCCGCTGCAGACCTTCTGGTACATCGTCCTGCCCAACAGCCTGAGCTCGGTGTTCGCCACCGGCATCCTGCAATTCCTGTGGACCTGGAACGCGCTGCTGCTGCCCTTGCTCTATCTCAGGACCAACGTGCCGCTGCCGGTGATCCTCGCCCGCGTCAACGGCACCTATGAACTCAACTGGGACCTGCAATCGGTGGCGGCCATCGTCACCACCGTGGTTCCGTTGGTCGTCTTCCTCATCTTCCAACGTCAATTCGCCGCCGGGGCTGAAACCCGCACCGGCGCCAAGGATTAGTCATGCCCGCCAACAAGCCGTCGACCAACAAGCCGCTCCGCTACCGCCAGATCCACCTCGATTTCCACACCTCCGAGCACATTCCGGGGATCGGCTCGGCCTTCGACCCCGAGGATTTCGTGGCGACGCTGAAGGCGGCGCATGTCAACTCGATCACCATCTTCGCCAAGTGCCACCATGGCTGGTCGTACTACCCCACCAAGGTCGGCGCGCCGCACCCCAACCTCATGCGGCCCGACCTGATGGGCGACATGGTGAAGGCGCTGACCGCCGCCGATATCGAAGCGCCGATCTATATCTCGGTGCAGTGGGATGAGCGCAACGCCCGCATCCACCCCGAATGGCGGGTGCGCAGCGCCACCGAGAACCGCTTCGACCCCGATCAGTTGACCGCCGGCTGGCACACGCTCTGCCTCAACCACCCGGCCTATCGCGCCGAGCTGCTCGAGCAGGCGCGCGAAGTGGCCCGCAACTACGAGACGCCGGGCCTCTTCTTCGACATCGTGCTCACCCCCGATTGCGTCTGTGCCGAGTGCCTCGCCAGCATGGCCGAGCAGGGGCTCGACCCCGAAAACCCGGCGGACCGATTGAAGAACGATGAGGCCGTCAACGAGCGGTTTCGCGCCGAGACCAGCGCGGCGCTCAACGCCGAATTCCCCGGGCTGCGCGTCTTCTACAATTGCGGCCACATCCACAAGCAGGGCCCGCAGCGCTTTTCCACCTACACCCATCTCGAGCTCGAAAGCCTGCCCACCGGCGGCTGGGGCTACGACCACTTCCCCTCGAGCGCCCGTTATGCGGCAACGCTCGGCCTCGACATGGTGGCCCATACCGGCAAGTTCCACACCTCGTGGGGCGAGTTCGGCGGCTTCAAGCACCCCGATGCGCTGGAATTCGAGGCGGCGCAGATGGTGGCGCTCGGGGTCAAGTGCCTCGTCGGCGATCAGTTGCACCCGGATGGCTCGATCAACCCGGACACTTACGCCTCGATCGGCCCGGCCTATGCGCGGATCGAAAAGCTCGAGCCCTATCTCGAGGGCGCCCGCCAGGTTTCGGACGTGGCGATCCTCACCGCCGAGTATTTCCACCCGGTCGGGGCGCGCAACAACCTGAGCGACGACGGCGCGGCGCAGATGCTGCAGGAGTTGAAGCTCCCCTTCGACGTGATCGACCCGGCAACGCCGTTCGAGAACTACAAGCTGATCATCCTGCCCGACGAGATCCCGGTTGATGCCGGGCTCGCGGCCGCGCTCAAGGCCTATACCGACAATGGCGGCAAGCTGATCCTATCCGGCAGGTCGGCGATCAACCCCGATGGCAGTTTTGCTGTCGACGCCGGCATCCGCAGCGCCGGTCAGGTGGCATTCGAGCCGTCCTATGTCCGCGCTGCCTCCGGGCTCGACGCCGGCCTCACCGCCTCACCCTTCGTCATGTATGGGGTCGGGGAGGCGATCACCGCCGAGGGCGCCGAGGTGCTGGCCGAGATTGGTCCCTCCTACTTCAACCGCAGCTACAAGCATTTCAGCTCGCACCAGCACGCTCCCGATGATCCGGCGGCGGCTGCGCTGGGGGCGGCAGTGACCGTGAAGGGCGGCATCGGCTACATCGCCTACCCGATCTTCCAGATGTACCACGCCATGGGTCAGCCGCTTTACAAGTACCTGGTGCGCGGGCTGATCGACCGGCTGCTGCCCAGCCGGGCCATCGTCACCGACCTGCCGTCGTCCGGCCGGGCGACGCTCACGCAGCAGGCGGCGCAGCAGCGCCACGTCCTCCACCTGCTCTATGGCGCGCCGCAGATCCGCGGCAAGGCGGTGCCGGCCGGCGAAGGCCATACCCGCGTCATGGAAATGATCGAGGATATTCCGACGCTTGGGCCGGTGACGGCCTCGGTGCGCTTGCCGCGTACGCCAGCCCGCGTCTATGACGCTCTGACGGGGGAAGACGTGCCGTTCACCAATGGTGGCGATCGCGTGGAAGTGCGGCTCCCGAGCCTTCGCATCCACGCCGCGCTGGTCTTTGAGGGAACGGTTTGAGCGACACCGACGACACTGAGAGCGGCCGGCGGCGCCACGCCACCATCGTCGAGGTCGCCGACCGCGCCGGCGTCGCTATCGGTACCGTGTCACGCTACCTCAACGGCCACCCGGTGCGCCGCGGCAACCGCGAGCAGATCGAACAGGCGATTGGCGAGCTCGGCTATCGCCGAAACGCCATTGCCGCCGCCATGAAGGCCGACCTCACCAACACGGTCGGCTTCATGGTGCCCTCGCTGTCGGAGTTCCACGCGCCGGTGCTCGAGCATCTGAGCCGGTCGATGCGTCGCGCCGGCCGGGCGCTGTTGAGCTATTGCCACGATGCCAACCCGGCATCGATTGGCGATGCGCTCGATTTCTTCGTCACCCATCGGGTCGATTGCCTGATCATGGATGGCCGCAACGACGTCGATGAGCGCATCCTCGAGCTCATCGGCAACGGCACGCCGGTGATCTTTTACGACAATGGCTGGCCGGGCCTGCCGGTGGATCGGGTGCTGGTCGAAAACCGCGCCGCGAGTTTTCGCGCTGTCACCCACCTGCTCGATATCGGTCACACCCGCATTGCTGTGCTGACCGGCAATATCGGCGACTGGACCGGCGGTGAACGTTTCGAGGGCTATCGCCAGGCGCTGCTTGGCCGCGGCATCGAGATCAACCCCGACTATGTGCTCGACTCGCATTGGTACGAGACCGAAGCCTATTCCGGCATGCTGCGCCTGCTCTCGCTCCCCGAACCGCCCACCGCACTCTATTGCTGCAACTACAACATGGCGGTCGGCGCGCTGCGGCTGTTGCGTGAGCATGGCTTGCGGGTTCCCGACGACATCTCGCTGGTCAGCTTCGACGACGTGCCGCTGTTCCAGCTGCATGAAACCGGCATCACCGCGGTGGCTCAGCCGGTGGCCAAGATCGCTGAGACCATCACCTCCATCATGGCCTCGCGCCTGTCGGATCGCGGCCTCAGCCACGCGCCGCACACCATCACGCTCAACTGCGACATTATCCTCCGCGGCTCGACCCGCCGCCTGCCAGACGCCCAGCGCCCCCGCTGATCCAGCCCCTTCGCGCTTCCGAGGACCCGACCATGCCCCGCTATTGCCTTGACCTCGATACCCCCGCGGCCGGGTTCATCGACAGCTTCCTCATCGGCAATGGCTGGCTCGGGGCGACGCTCGGCGGCGGCGTCGGCACCGAACGGTTCGCTCTCAACCTCGATACGGTGTGGTCGGGTGGGCCGCTGACGCCTGAAGCCGAGGAGGGCCCAGCTCACCTGATCCCCGAACTGCGCGAGGCGATCCGCCGCCGCGATTACCTCAAGGCCGACGAGTTGGGGCGGGCGCTGCAGGGCAAGGCCTGGACCCAATCCTACCAGCCGCTCGGCGCCATCGAGCTCACCTATGCCGATGCCGATGCGACCGCCTACACCCGCCGCCTCGATCTCGCCGAGGCCGTGGCCCACACCAGCTATGGCGCGGTTCGGCTCCAGAGCTTCGTCTCCCATCCCGATGGTGTGCTGGTGGCGGCTGCCACGGGGCAGGGGGTGCTGACGCTCGACAGGGTGGGCATGGCGTTCGTTTCGCCACACCCCGACACGCACATCTCGCTGTCCGAGGAGCATGGCATCAGGTGGCTGGTGGCCACCGCCCGGGTGGCTGCGCATGTCGTTCCCAACTACGTGCCGAGCGAGGAGCCGATCCGTTACGACGCGGCTGCGCCTGCGGCCGATGACACCGTCGCCACCGGCATGGGCTATGCCGTCGTCGCCGCAGTTGAGCGCGACAGGCAAACCGGCGGCCTCCGCCTCATCGCCTCGGCCTCCTCCGGCTATCGCGGCCACGATCAGCGCCCCAGCGCCGATTTCGCGGCCCTGGTGCTGGAGGCCCGGGCGCGCGTCGCAGCGGCCCTCGAGATCGGTACAAGCGAGCTCCGGCAGCGCCACCGCGACGATTATCGGCGCTATTTCGATCGCGTCGACCTCGACCTCAGCGCCTCTGGTCCCGTGGCGGAACGGGCCGAGCTGCTGTTCCATTTCGGCCGCTACCTGATGATCTCGAGCTCGCGCCCCGGCACCGAAGCCTCGAATCTGCAGGGCATCTGGAACGTCGATGTGCGCCCGGCCTGGTCGAGCAACTACACCATCAACATCAACACCCAGATGAACTACTGGCCGGCCGAGGCCACTGGTCTCGCCGACCTCCACACCCCGATGTTCAAGCTCACTCGCGAGCTTGCCGCAGCCGGCGCCGTCACCGCGCGCCGCTACTACGGCGCGGCCGGGGCGACCGCCCATCACAATGCCGATCTCTGGCGCTTCACCGCGCCGGTGCCCGGCATCCCGCAATGGTCGAACTGGCCGGCCGGCCTCTACTGGATGGCCGCGCACCTGCAGCACCATCTCGACCACGGCAGCGCGGCCGCAGAGTTTGCCGCCGAAACCGCCCTGCCGGTGTTCCGCGCCGCGACCGAGTTCGCCCTCGACATGCTGGTCGACGACGGCGCCGATGGCCTCGTCGCCAGCCCCTCGACCTCGCCCGAGCACAGCTTCGTCGTCGACGGCGTCAACGTCGCGATTACCGCGGGCACGGCGATGGACCAGGAACTGATCCGCGAAACGCTGCAGAGCTTCGTCGGGCTCGCCGACCCCACCGATCCACTTGCAGTGCGGGCGCACGCGGCGCTCGGCCGCCTGCGCCTGCCGGTGATCGGCGCGGCCGGTAACCTGCTCGAGTGGGACGACGACAAGACCCCGGCCGAGCTGGGGCATCGCCATCTCTCCCACCTCTACGGCCTCTATCCCGGCATCCGCATCACTGAGGCCGGCACGCCGGACGAGTTCGAGGCGGTGCGCCGCGCCCTGGCGCTCCGTCTCGACAATGGCACCGGCTATACTGGCTGGAGTCAGGCTTGGGTGCTCTGCCTCGCGGCGCGTCTTAGGGATCGCGATTTGGCCGAGCGCTCGATCGGCGGGCTGCTCGACCATCTGACCTCGCGCGCTCTGCTCGTCCTCCACCCGCATGACGGCTGGCCGGAGGGCAACGTGTTCCAGATCGACGGCAATTTCGGCACTGTGGCCGGGCTCACCGAACTGGTGGTGCAAAGCCACGAGGGCGCCATCAGTCTGATGAAGACGCTGCCGCCAAGCTGGACGGGCGGCTCCATCACCAACATCCGCTGCCGTGGCGGGCACCAGGCGAGCGTGTCGTGGCAGGAGGGCCGGCTGACGTCCGCAGCCATCCTGGCCGGGCGTGATGGCGAGATCGTCGTCGACCTGCCGGACGGCGAGGTTGCCGTAACCGATCCGTCGGGCCCTGTGGCCGTACGACTCGTTACTGGCGCCGCAGCGGGCAGGCGCCGCCTCGCCTGGAGCGGCAAGGCGGCAACGCGCTACGCCATCTCGCCACGCTGAACCGCGGGTTCGGCGTTGATAAGTCGATGCTGTCTTTGGAGGAAAGTGGTGCCCGGGACCGGAATCGAACCAGTGACACGCGGATTTTCAATCCGCTGCTCTACCAACTGAGCTACCCGGGCAACCGTGGCGCCCGAGGGCGCTAAGTCGGGCGGTTTATAGGGGGCATTGTCGGGGTGCGCAAGCGGGTTTTGCCATCTTCCTCAATGTGGAAAACCCGCCTTGGAAACCGGGCATGGAAGCCCGGTCCCGGGTATCGTTTCTGTACCATTCCGGTGGCTTGCTGCCGGCCGCACGGCTAGTCTGCCGCCGATTCAAAAAGAGGAGCCACCATGCTTGAGGATATCAGGGGCAAGCGCGCCCTCATTACCGGGTCGTCCACCGGCATCGGGGCCGCAGTCGCCAAGGAACTGGCGCGTCTGGGCGCCGCCGTTGCCGTGCATGGCAACAAGAATGCCGAAGCCGCCGAAGCCGTCGCCGCCGAGATCCGCGCCGCGGGCGGCAAGGCGGTGGTGGTGCTCGGTGACGTGAGCAACTCGGCCTCGGCCGCCCGAATCGTCGCCGATGCGGCGGCCGGGCTCGGCGGGCTCGATATCCTCATCAACAATGCCGGCGCGATTCTCGACCGCGTCACCAACGCCGCCTTCGACGATGCGACCTATGACCGGGTCTATAACCTCAATGTCCGCTCGGTGCTGGCTGTCACCAAGGCCGCCTATCCGCACCTGAAGGCCGCCGGCGGCGGTTCGATCATCAATACCGGCTCGGTGGCCGGTCGCTTCGGCGGCTTTGGTGGCTCAGCCGTCTACGCCTCGGCCAAGGCCGCGGTGCACTCGATCACTCGCAACGCCGCCCGCGAGTTCGCCCCCGACCACATCCGCGTCAACGTCGTCGCCCCGGGCTTCATCATCACCCCGTTCCACGACAAGACCCCGCAATCGGTCAAGGACAACGCCGCCGCACAGATCCCGATGCAGCGGCTGGGCACGGCCGAAGATTGCGTCGGCGCCTATGTGTTCTTGGCCTCGGACTCGATGTCCGGCTACATCACCGGCCAGATCATCGACGTGAACGGCGGGCAGTTGATGCCGTAAGGGGCGGAGGCGGCAGACGCCGGATCATCAGTCGGGCATCTCCCCCTTGGCGGGGGAGAAAGCGATTTCTTAGGTTTAGCCGTTTGGCTAAGCCTTAGAAATCGCAAGAGAGGGGGACGTGAAGGATGCGCCAACCAGTCCCGCCTCGGCACCGCGCCTTCGCCAAATCCCTCCGCACCGACAGCACCGACGCCGAACGCAAACTCTGGTCCGTGCTCCGCGCCGGGCAACTCGATGGCTTGAAGTTCAAGCGCCAGGTGCCGCTCGACGGCTACATCCTCGACTTCGTCTGCTTCGAGGCGAGGCTGATCATCGAACTCGATGGTGGCCAGCACAGCGGCTCTGCTGCGGATCTGGTGCGCGACGAGCACTTTCGGGCGGCAGGCTTTCGCACGCTGCGGTTCTGGAACAACGACGTGCTGGAGAACCTCGACGGGGTGTACGAGAAGCTACGGATCGTGCTGAGAGATCGCGACCCCCTCTCTGGCGAAAACAAAGGGCTTAGCTGCGCTAAACCCAAGTTTTCGCTTTCTCCCCCGCCAAGGGGGAGAGTCCCGACTGATGCGCCGATGCAAAAGGAAGCCACCGAACATCTCCCCCTTGGCGGGGGAGAAAGCAAAATCTTAGGTTTAGCCGTTTGGCTAAGCATTAGATTTTTGCAAGAGAGGGGGTCGTTTTGCGGACCCTACTCCTCGTCTTCCGCTTCATCGACCTTGGGAACCCCATCCTCTTCATCCAGCTCCACCGGTTCAGCCGGGATCACATAGCTCCCGCTGAGCCAGCGATTGAGGTCGATGTCCTGGCAACGGCCCGAGCAGAACGGATGGTGTTGCTGGCTCGACGGTTTGCCACAGATCGGGCAGGGCCGGGTCGGCTTCAGCTTGATGATCTCGGCGGTCATTCGGAGCGTTTCCAGGAAAAGTGCGAAGCGGTTTTCCGGTTCGGAAGCGCGACCACTATAGAACTCTTAGACTGCCGTGAGGTTCGACTGGTTCAACCAGTTGAAGTGCACCGGGTAGCCTTCACCGGCCAGGAGACCCACCGTTTCGTTGAGCGGCAGCCCGACCACGGCCGAGTAGGAGCCCTGCAGCTTCAGGACGAACGCCCCGGCAATGCCCTGGATGGCGTAGCCGCCGGCCTTGTCGCGCCATTCGGCGCTGGCGAGGTAGCTTTCGATCTCGCGCGCCGAGAGCCGCTTGAAGCGGATGCGGGTTTCGACCAGGCGTTTGCGCATCTGGCCGGATGGGGTCAGCATGGTGACGGCGGTGAACACCCGGTGCGAGCGGCCGGAGAGGACGCGCAGGCACTCCGACGCTTCTTCCATCGTCTCGGCCTTGGGCAGGATGCGGCGGCCCACGGCCACCACGGTATCTGCCGCCAGCACCAGCGCGTTACCCGCGATGCCGGTGGTCTTGGCCTTGTGCTGCGCGGTGATCGCCTTCTGGTCGGCGAGGCGCTGCGCGAGCTTGCGCGGCAGCTCGCCTTTTTCCGGCGTCTCGTCGATATGCGCCGGCACCAGATGTTCCGGCTCGATGCCGATCTGGTTGAGCAGCGCGAGGCGCCGCGGCGAGGCGGACGCGAGGATAAGCTCGGGACGGCTGGCCATTCGGTGCCCTATTTGAAGCGGTAGGTGATCCGGCCCTTGGTCAGATCGTAAGGTGTCATTTCGCACAACACCTTGTCACCCGCCAACACACGGATGCGATTCTTGCGCATGCGGCCGGCAGTATGGGCGATGATCTCGTGCTCGTTTTCCAGTTTCACCCGAAACGTCGCGTTGGGCAGCAGTTCGGTGACCACTCCCGGAAATTCGAGCACTTCTTCCTTAGCCATACTGTCTCCATCAGCAGCGCGGCAGTGTCACCCGCCGCACTTCCGGATCTTACCTGAAGCGGTAGTTGATCCGGCCCTTGGTCAGGTCGTAGGGGGTCATTTCGACCAGCACCTTGTCGCCCGCCAGCACACGGATGCGGTTCTTGCGCAGCCGGCCCGCCGTATGGGCGATGATCTCGTGCTCATTCTCCAGCTTCACGCGAAAAGTCGCATTCGGCAGCAGTTCCGTGATCACGCCCGGAAATTCGAGCACTTCTTCCTTAGCCATTCTCTCTCCTGAGACGGCCCCGCGAAACACGTTACTGGCAATGTCGGGGGCTTGAATTGGGCGCCACCTATACTGGATGTCGCCCGGTTTGTGAACCACCCGCAGGTGGGGATGCTCTGTTGATATGGGGAATGCGGTACGATTTGAGAAGTGGGTGACGTTTGCGCGCTGACTGCAGGCAGACGGCCCCCTCCCATCCTCCCCCATGAAGGGGGAGGTGCCCTGCCGGTTCACTCGGTACGATCATAGACAGAGCCTCGACTCTTCACCTCCCCCTTTATGGGGGAGGCCGGGAGGGGGCCGTCTCTATCAGTCAGCCCGCTCACCCCACCTTCGCCGGCGCTGCCACCAGCTTGTCGAGCCGTTCGCGCACCCGCTGCTGCAGTGTATCGCGCAGGGTGCGATAGGCGCTGAGCACCGCTTCGCGGTTGCCTTCCGTCTCGGTCGGGTCCGGCATCGGCCAGTGCTCGATCGCCCCCATCTCCAGCCCACGCCGTTCGACCGCCTCGGGCGCGTCGGTCGAGAGCGTGATGACGAGGTCGAAATGGTTGGCCACCAGCTCATCCATGGTGTGCGGGGTGTGGACGCTCATATCGATGCCGATTTCTTCCATCACTTCGTGCACGAACCCATCGGCCTTGCCCGAGCGCACCCCGGCCGAGCGGACGATCAGCCGGCCGGGAAAGAACCGCCGCGCCAGCGCCGCGGCGATCGGCGAGCGCACCGAGTTCATCGAGCAGACGAACAGCACTGTCGGCAGGTTCGACTCGCGCTCGTCGATCCGGCTGGCGAAGGGCTGCACCGCGCAGATCAGCGTGAACAGCCGACGCGCGGTGTTGAGGTCCATCTCCAGCTTGTTGTCGAGCCGGGTGCGCAGCAGCTCCGCCGCCTCGTTGTGGAGCCCCCGCCGCGCCATGTCGACGGTTTCAATCTGGTAGGTCGAGCCGGTCTTGATCGCGTCGTAATAGCTTTCGCGGATGCGGAAATAATCGCGGATCAGCCGCCGGAACGGCGTCAGCGACAGATAGTGCGCGGCGATCGGCTCATAGGTGTCCGGGTTGCGCACATCGAGCACGATGTAGTTCGAGATGATCGAGACGTGCAGCGCATAGGGCCCGGTCGCCTTCACCCGCGCCGGGGCGAAGACGTTCTCCTCCACCAGGTCGTAAATGGCGATGCGCCACTCATGCACCTCGTCGGGGTCGACCGAGGTGATGGTGTTGGGGTCCAGCGTCACGGCGACGATGCGATCGCTTTTCGGATCGAACTGTCGCGGCGTCAGCGCCATCTAGCGATTGAGCCTTATGGCGATTGAGCGCTCATGCGCCCCGAGCCCCTCGGTTATCGCCAGCGTCCGGGCTGATGGAGCCAGTTCCGCCAGCGAGGCCGGGTCGCACCCAAGTACCGAGGTCCGTTTCATGAAATCGAGCACCCCCAGGCCGGACGCATAGCGCGCCGAGCGGGCGGTCGGCAGCACATGGTTCGAACCGCCCACATAATCGCCGATCGCCTCGGGCGTGTGATGCCCGAGAAAGATGGCACCAGCATTGCGGATTTTGGGGAGCAGCGCCTGCGGATCCTCGATCGCCAGCTCCACATGCTCCGACGCGATGCGGTTGGCGAGCTCCACTGCTTCCGCCATCGAGGCGACGGTGATGATGGCGCCGAACTCTTCCCAGCCGGCGCGGGTTATCTCGGCCCGCGGCAGCAGCTCGATCTGCCGCCACACTTCGTCCTCTACCACATCCGCGAGCCTCGCATCAGTGGTGATGAGGATCGATTGCGCCCCGCCGCCATGCTCGGCCTGCGCCAGCAGGTCCGCCGCCACCCAGGCCGGGTTGGCGGAAGAATCGGCGATGACCAGCACTTCCGACGGCCCGGCGATCATGTCGATGCCGACGGTGCCGAACACCTGGCGCTTGGCTGCCGCCACATAGGCATTGCCCGGCCCGACGATCTTACTGACCGGGGCGATGGTCGCCGTGCCATAGGCCAGCGCGCCGATCGCCTGGGCCCCGCCGATCCGGTAGATCTCGGTCACCCCGGCGATCTTCGCCGCCGCCAGCACCGCATCGTTGGCTTCGCCGCCCGGCATCGGCACCACCATGGCGATGCGGCTGGCGCCGGCGACCTTGGCCGGCACGGCATTCATCAGCACCGACGAGGGGTAGGCGGCCGTGCCGCCCGGCACGTAAATGCCCACCGCTTCCACCGGCGTCCAGATCGTCCCCAGCGTCACCCCGAGGTGATCCTGATAGACATGGTCGAGCGGCTTCTGCTTTTCGTGGTGCGCGCGGATGCGCTCATGCGCCACCGTCAGCGCCGAAATCACCTCGGCAGAGGTTCGCGCACTGGCGTCGGCGATCTCGTCGTCCGTAACCCGCAGCGCCCAAGAGGCCTGGGCCGGCTTGTCGAACCGCTCGGTGTATTCGATCACCGCCTTGTCGCCGCGCGCCTTCACGTCAGCGAGGATCGCGGCAACCGCATTGCCCACTTCCTCAGAAGCTTCGCGCTTCGAGTTCAGCAGCGTTTCAAACGCCTCGGCAAAGCCGGCATTCCGGCTGTCCAGGATAACTGGCATTAGCCGGCGTGCTCGGGTTTGACCTTCGCCGCCCAGGCGGCGCCCAGGTCCTGCAGCCGCGCTTCCAGCACTTCGACTTCCAGCCGCACGGTGCCGCCGCCGGCAAAAGCCAGGTCGACCCAGCCGCTCGGCGCCGCGTTCTCGGTGAAGCGGATGGTCAAGAGTTCCAGCGCACCCTCGAGCGAATTGGTGTCGATGCCCGCCACCTTGACCCCGGTCACCCGGTCGAAGTGCAAAGCCGCGCGCTTCCGCACCCCCGCCTTGGCGTTCCCGCCGTCTTCCCAGGCATAGCGGTTCATCAGCATGGCGAAACGCTGGTCAGCCTTGGCGTAACCCATATCGCCGACGCGCACGATAGCGTCCTGCGTGGTCGCCGAAATCACGTCGAGGTCTTCGCTATCAAGCGCCAGAAGCTTGAGATCGGTCATGTGTTGGGGGTCCGGAAACGGTGGAATTGACCAGCAAGTGGGGGCCCGACAGACGATCTACAAGCTAAGCGCCGAGGGGGCAATCGCATATGAGCGCAGGTGGCTCCCGCGACCCCCTCTCTGGCGAAAACTAAGGACTTAGCTTCGCTAAGCCCAAGTTTTCGCTTTCTCCCCCGCCAAGGGGGAGAGTCCCGACTGATGCTTCGATGCTTATGGAGGCCACCGATCATCTCCCCCTTGGCGGGGGAGAAAGCAAAATCTTAGGTTTGGCCGTTTGGCTAAGCCTTAGATTTTGCAAGAGAGGGGGGCGCGGGGAGCCACAATGGCCGACCACCCCCCGACCCGAGTCTGCTAGTTACCCCGTAACCCGCTCGATCTCCGCGCCCACCGCGCTCAGCTTATCCTCGAGCCGCTCAAACCCGCGGTCGAGATGGTAGATCCGGTTGACCACCGTCTCGCCGCGCGCCGCGAGCCCGGCGATCACCAGCGACACCGAGGCGCGAAGGTCGGTCGCCATCACCTGCGCGCCTTTGAGCTGCGGCACGCCGGTGACGGTCGCCACCTGGCCATCAACCTTGATGTCGGCGCCGAAGCGGGCGAGCTCAGCCACATGCATGTAGCGGTTCTCGAAGATCGTCTCGCGGATCTGCGAGGTGCCGTCGGCCATGGTCATCAACGCCATGAACTGCGCCTGCAGGTCCGTCGGAAAGCCTGGGAAAGGCTGCGTCTCGGCATGCACCGCCTGGATTCCGTTGCCATTGCGCCTGACCCGGATGCCACCAGCCTCCGAGCTGATCTCGACGCCGGCCTGGCCCAGCGTATCGAGCGCTGCCTGCAGGTGCTCGGCCCGCGCGTGCTTCAGCAGCACGTCGCCGCCGGTCATCGCCGCCGCCATGGCATAGGTGCCGGTCTCGATCCGGTCCGCCACCACGGCATGGGTCGCCCCATGCAACTCGTCGACGCCCTCGATGGTCAGCGTCCGCGTGCCGATGCCAGAGATCTTCGCGCCCATTTTCACCAGGCACTCGGCGACATCGCTGATCTCGGGCTCCATCGCGGCGTTCTCGAGCACCGTGGTGCCCTTGGCGAGCGTTGCCGCCATCAGCAGCACATGCGTCGCGCCCACCGTCACCTTGGGGAACACCACGCGCGCGCCGCGCAGCCCACCCTTGGGGGCGCGCGCCACCACATAGCCCTCGTCGATCTCGATCTCGGCGCCCAGTTCCTTGAGCCCCGCGAGGAACAGATCCACCGGGCGCGTGCCGATGGCGCAGCCGCCCGGCAGCGATACCCGCGCCTCATGCGCCCGCGCCAGCAGCGGCCCGATCACCCAGAAGCTCGCCCGCATCGTCGAAACCAGCTCGTACGGCGCCGTAGTGTCGACGATCTCGGCGGCCTGCAGCGTCATCCGCTGGCCCTCCAGCGTCGGCGCCTTGCGGCCATGCACGGCGATATCGACGCCGTGATTCTCGAGGATTTTTTCGAGCTGGTTGACGTCCGCCAGCCGCGGCACGTTCTCCAGCACCAGCGGATCTTTGGTCAGCAGCGACGCGATCATCAGCGGCAGCGCTGCGTTCTTGGCGCCCGAGATGGGGATCTCGCCCCTGAGCTCATTGCCACCTACCAGACGAATGCGATCCATGTTGTCTTCCCGACTGCGGAGCGTTCTGCCCCTTGCCCTAGCTATCCGAGTCACCAAGCGGCTTCAACGCAGCCCCATCGGCCGCGTCGTCTGCTTCACTCTCGGGTGGTGATTTGCCGGTGCCCGCCGCCCGGGCCCGCGCCTGTTCCTTCCGCCGCTTCAGGTTCTCCCGAAGCTTTGCGGCCAATCTTTGCTCGCGCTTCGCCGCGTCGTCAGCCACGTCCAGCCTTGCCTTCACGTCACTCGATTTCACGCGCCACCCTAGCAGCAAAGCCACGTTCGCCGCTGTAGCCCGTTTGCAAGCTTTTTGCGCTTGCACCAGCCAAAGCCCTGTGGCAGTAACCGCCCCACGCCGCCGGGGGCCTCGGTCCCACGCCCATGCGTTCGCTGCAGTAGCTCAGTGGTAGAGCACTCCCTTGGTAAGGGAGAGGTCGAGAGTTCAATCCTCTCTTGCAGCACCACTTTTCCATCGAGTATCACCACTTGCGTGGCCATGTCATGGAGCGGCGAGCATTCTGCCTATCAGTGCTGTCGTAGCGCTAAGGTTGTGCTCCATTCGCTGGGATGGCGGCCAACGCACATGATTATCGTAACGTTCTGTGGCGAGTACTCGGCTGTGCCCGGCAACGTAAGGTCGCACGCGGCCGCTATGCGCCCTAGCGTTTGTCATCCATACTTCTCATGAGGTGAAATCGGCGTTGACGAAAAGGAAGTGAACGTGCGGAATTAGGTTCTTCTGAGCTAAGTCACGGCTGCACACTTCCTTCCATGTCCAAGGGCGACAAACACGACAGAGGTGCCTTGATCGCGCTTGGTCTAATTCTTGGCGCTGTCATCATTCTTGCGATTATTGAAGCTGGGATGCGTTACTCGCCCAGTGAGCAGCCAAGACGCAGCAATCATGCCAAAGTAGAGCAGAACGTCGATGGCCCGATTGTATCCCGGGCGGACGATTTTGATTTCTGGCGCGACTCCGCCGCGCAGTGGGCCATGGCAGTTCTCTCGGCCATGGCGACTGGCGTCAGCGGTTTGGCAATCGTCCTTGTCCACAGGACCTGGAAAGAGACCAAGCGCACCGCAGACGCAGCCTATGACGGTCAACGGGCCTGGGTTTCGGTTGCCGTAGGGCATGTCGCATTGAGCCGTGCGGGGACTGGAATGCTTCGGGCATTGGCAAGTGTCAGGCTCGCGAACAATGGCAAGACACCAGCGCTGGACATTGATTTGCGCGTTGCTTTCATAACGAAGGACCAATGGGCGCGACAGCCTCCGATCCAGATATATGACGATTACCTTGCATTCACAGAAAGACGAGGAGCCACTGCGACGGCCCTTCCAAATCTCCTTCCCTCTGCAGAAATCAAGGAAGGTCGCGTGTTCGAAGTCCAAACTGATTTGGGGGACTCAATCGGAAACCTCTTGGGCCGGTCCGAGATCGAACTCCTAGTTTGCGTCACATACCGCTACAGCGGGGGATCTGGTATCCGCATTGGACAAACCGCGTTCGCAACCTCCATGCGCGAGACCAACAGGCCTGACCATTTTGATGACCTACTCGGGCGCTTCAACTGGACGACATTCGCCGAAGTTTCCCCTAGCCACCGTATGGCTCGCACTACCTAGTAGCGCGGTCAGTTCAGCAGCATCAACGCGACGCGGCATGTCTCTAGTGCCGCATCCCAGCATGGAAATGTTGACGACAGACGGCGGGTCTATGAGGAGATGGGATAAACTCGAAACTGTAGATCTACGGGCGTTTCCACGCGCCTGCTGTGCCTTGCGCATCCATGACGCTCCCTTGGCGAATGCATAGATTCCTCCGATGAGCAGCGACAAGCTTTTCACCGCCGGTACTCCCGGATTGTTCGAGCCGACAGGCGATGAAGCCCGGCAGGCTGTCGACTCGCTGCGTGGCTATGCCTACCAAGTTATGGCCTCCGCCCTAGCCTGGATGAACCTGGGCAGGGACGAGGTGCTGTATCTCGAGGTTGCCGAGGACTACTCCGTTGTTGCTGCGGGCGCGCTGACGGCGACCCAGGTCAAGGACACAGTCGGCAGCGGATCGATCACGCTGAACACCCAAGAAGTGCGCGATGCCATCACTACTTTCGTGCGCCTTTGCCGCGACAATCCCGAGCGCGGAGTTCAGCTGCACTATCTGACCACTTCGAATATTGGCCTCGAGAGGAAGGTAACGGAGCGGCCGGCTGGTATCGCCGGACTGAAGTACTGGCGCAAGGCAGCTGCCGGCGGCGAAGTAACGCCACTTCGCGTCATGCTAACAGATGACGTTTTCCCGGAAGAGGTACGCGACTTCGTGGAGAGTCGCTCCGACGAGCGGTTGCGCACTGACTTGCTGCGCCGGATCCATTGGGATTGTGGCACACCGGATCTGGCAAGTCTCAAGGCGGAAGTCGAGGGTGGGTTGGTGGTCCTGTGCCGCGATCGCTTTAGGATCCCCGCGCCCGAGGCTCGCCGGCTCGCCGACGCCGTGTTCTTCGAAGTCCTTCGCAAGAGCGTGGCTGACACCGCCTCTCTACGATGGCTTGCTCTCGTAGACCTCTACTCTCTCATAGACGGCAAGACCGGCATTCTCGTGCCGCGAGCGACCCTCGAGGCTCTGAAGGCCCTGCAGGGCGGCGGAGGCGATACTGGCGGGCTACCGGTTGCTGTCGATCCCTGGCTGGCCAGAAGCGACGATCTTCCGCGACCGCTTGCGGTGGTTGAGCGACCGGAACTGCAGGAGGCGGTTGTCACCGCCTTGGCGCACCATGGTGCAGTAACATTCATCTGGGGCGGAACAGGCGTCGGTAAGTCGTCTCTGGCTCGCGACACCGCGCTTCGGACCGCCGGTGGGTTTGTTGCCGTTGACCTACGTGATGCCGACGGCCCGGAGACGCAGCGTAGGCTGCAGGCGGTGCTGCCAAAACTCGGCCGGTTTCCCTACCGAACCGTTTTGCTGGAAGACCTCAACGCTTTAGAGGATGACCGGGCATCGCGAGCGCTGGGTCTGATCCTGTCGGCAGCAAGCCGACACGACCTGCGAGTGATCGTCACGCTCTATCGACGTCCAGCAGCCGTCACCCTGGTGCCGCTAGGCGTCCCCGCTTCTGCGAGTATCGAGTGCCCTTCTTTCGACGAGAAGGAAGTGGCGAGGCTCGTCGAGATCCTGGGCGGAGATCCCGAGACTTGGACAAAGCTCGCCTTCGCATCGGGCGGTTTTGGCCACCCTCAACTGACACATGCCTTCCTTTTGGGCATGGCAGCGCGGGGCTGGCCAATATCTGAAATCGCCGAGGTCATCATCAGCGGCCTCTCGTCGGAAGATACAGTTGCCGCTCGCGAGGCGGCTAGGCGAAAGCTGACCCAGGAGCTGCCGAAGGCTCAACGTGACCTACTGTATCGTCTCAGCCTGCTCACGGGCCGGTTCGACCGGCGCCACGCGATAAGCGTTGGTGAGACACCGCCGCCGGTGGAACGATGCTCCGAGCAATTCGATCGCCTCGTCGGTCCGTGGGTCGACGTGGTTGGCAAGGATAGGTATCGTGTGTCGCCGCTGGCGAACGGACTGGCGCGCGAGATGCTGTCAGCCGACCAGCAGAAATCACTTCACTCTTCCATCGCTGCGCTAACCCTGCGACGGCGATCTCTTACCCCTACCGACGTCGACGCGATTTTCACGCACGCGCTAGCCGGCGAGGAAGCGGGTGTGCTGGCGGCTCTTTCGCGCATTTTGCTGGCCGCAAACGAGGACGAAACGACCGGGCTTGCCAGTCAGCTCATAGTGCTACCGCTGCTGCGCACCGATCGCCTAATCGTTCCGGATAACCCGCTTGTCAGCCTGCTGCTGCGGCTCGCTCAGTTCAAGCTCGATATGGCCGGCGAACGGTCGAAAGCCCGGGAGTTGCTGAACGCATTGCTTCATGAGTTCGAAGAGCTCAACGAAGATGGGGAACTCGGTGCTGCGACCCGCGCAATGGTATTTTCGACAATCCTGTCGCAAATGGGGATCGCCAACTACCTCGACGACTGGGTCGGACGTCTCGTCGACTTCGCGAGCATGAAGAACGTGGATCTGGCGGTCTTGCGGGTCAACGTCGAGGATGCGGCGCGCGGGGCGACGATGAGCAACATCCTGTTCAGCTTGGGTGGATCGCGGATCGATACCGTCGAACGACTCGAACACGTTTTTGGACAGTTGGACGCCCTGGGTCCTGAGGTCCGCACCGAGCTCCTGAAGCCTTTGGGCGACGTGCCAGACGACGGACATAGCGTGATGATCAACTCGCCTTGGGTCGCTGCTAGCAAGGGCGGCACCTTAGACGCGGAAGACGCGGCGGCTCGCTATGAGCGCATGGCTCGGATGGCCCATGACTGGGACATGGACAGCGTTTCGGCGCAAGCTTGGACTGCTAGTGCTGTGATGCTGGATGAATTTCTCAAGAGTCCCGAACGGGCGTTGCACCGGCTCGATACGGCAGAGGCGGTCATTTCAGCCAACCTGCAGCTCGACCGGGCGAGGGCTAAGATACTCTACAGGGCGAGAGACTATGGTGGTGCACTTGGCATCCTCAGGCGCATTGCGGCAACGGTCGGCGGTGGCAGTCAGGTAGAGCGGGCATTTGCCCTGCGAGAGGCTGCTGTGAGCGCTGCCATGGTTAACAGCTACCACGAGGCCAAGGACTGGTTCGACGAGGCGAGCGCGTTCGCGACACAGGCCAAGACCGACGACATGGCCTGCATGGCGATAGGCCTGAAGGCCGACGCAGCCGTTGCGGCGTACAGGGCCGGCGATTTCCGCGCGTCCGTTTCGCTGATGTCGGACGCTGCGACCGGCCTTGAGCAAATCGATTCGGACCAGTCGCTGCACGCTGCCTACCTCCACCGGGTGATCCGGCACGCGGCCATGTGGCTCATGTCGCAAGTGACTACGGCGAGCGAACTGAATCCCGAAATGGAACCTGGAGCCTGCAGCAATCCAGAACCTCCGGAGAAGATTCGGCAACTGCCGCTCGGGCCACTTGACTACGTATGGTACATGCTTGCCGAGGTTGCCGATGCAAAGGATCTTGATGAGTCCGTCTCGCGGCAGCTTCTCCGAAAGATCAAGGGCGGCCCTATTCTCGTCTACGAACTGAACCTCTCCGTTCGCCTGCTTGACAGCGCGGCCGGGCGACTCGACACCCGTCAGTTTGTCGAGCGGCTTCCCAAGGCGTTGAGCGCTCTCAACAGCTACTCCAAGGATCACGAACGCCACATGAGGTTCGATGCTTTGTCTCCGGAGCGGTTACCCCTGACGGTTCTGACGGACGCCGAGTTGGCCGATGCCGGGCTCGAGCAAACCGCCCGGGCCTCTATCTTGGCATTCGTCGTCACCGCCGCCGTTCAAGGGCATCCGGACAAGATCTGGGAGCTTGGGCGCGAACTCCATGGTCGCTTCCAGCGGCCGCCTGGAGCAAGCGTCATTGCAGAGTTAGAGCCTGACAATTCTTCCACCGGGACGAGCGATACCATCGTCGGTTGTTGTCGAACGCTTCTGTCGAGCCAATCGCGCCGGCCGATGGAGACGTGGGGCCTGGCGCTGCGTTTGTTCGAATGGGCAGTTGCTTCGCCCCTAAAGGGAGCCCCGCTGAAGGCCTTGGCGAGCTGGGTGAGGCAACAGTTCACTTACATCATTGATGAGCAGACGTTCCGGTTGGCCAGCCCCAACAGAACCGTACCAGTCATACGCGAAGCGCTGACCGAAGGAGTGGATACGGCGATGATCGGAAATGTCCTGCTCGTAAGCTCCGAGGCGATCGGCACTAGACTCGACAAGGCGTTCGTCGAGATGCTCGAGAGGGTCAGGGACCAAGCACGCAACACCGCCTCCGGCGAGGCTAGTGGTGCCTCGCGTCGCTGGAACTGACCTGGGCCCGACCATCTACGTCAGGTAGGGCCAAGACCTTTCTCCGTTGGGTTGCCGTACAACGGTGTCCGCGCGGCGTGCGGTCCCCGTCACCGGTGCCCGCAATCAGCGGCATACGCGCGCCCCGTTCCCTGCAGCAGCGAGAGATTCCTCAGCGGACCACCCTCAACCACGCCATGCAGTGGTACTTTCTCCGACTGCTCCGGAGGCGGAGCCGAAGGTCATTGGCAGGCCCGCATCGCGAGCAATTTATTGGAACTGGCCCGAGCGCACCACGTCGATCCCTCTTGAGTTCGGCACGGCCGAGGCCGAGCACCTTGCCCAACCGCTCCAAGCCACCGGCGTTTCGCCTCTGGCCCATGTGCCGCGACTCCTATGCGGCGAACACTCCCTCGGTAAGGGAGAGGCCGTGAAGTCATCCCCTCATGCCGCACCAATCTCCCCGATTTCGATAACTTCCGATTTTGGCTTGCACCAAAGACCGCCTGCCGCCAAGTCCGCCCCAACCATCCTCCTTCCCTCGGCTTCATTCAACTCCCACCTCCGATCGATCCAAGACAGCCCCAGGCACCGGTGCGACTATCCCCTCAGACAACACGGCAACAGCCGGACCCGAGGAGGCCACGGTGCACGATACGCTCAGCGTTCCCGACTACCCGCTCACCCAGGAGCAGATCGACCAGTATCGCCGGGACGGGTTCATTCAACTGGACGAGGTGATCACCGGCCCGGTGCTCGATGCGATGCGGGGGGCCGTGGTGAATGCCGTGGCGATAGAGACCAATGAGGCGCCCGATCGGCCGCGGAGCGGGGCGCAGGCGACCTATGAGAAGATCTTCAATCAAAAGGTGAATCTTTGGCAACGCCACCCCGATGTTGCCCGGTTCACGCTGTCCGCCGCGCTCGGTCGTATCGCGATGCGCCTTGAGGGACGCCCTATGCGGCTCTGGCACGACCAGGCCCTGTTCAAGGAGCCGATGAAGGGCAACAACCGCACGCCCTGGCATCAGGATGCGGTGTACTGGCCGCATGTCGACCGCTGGCACCAGACGACGATCTGGATCGCGCTCAAGGATGCGACGACGCATAATGGCTGCATGGCCTTCGTCGAGGGCACCCATTCGCTCGGGCCCCAGCCGGCCGTCGATCTGAGCGATCCGCAGGATCTGTTCGACTATGCTCCGCACCTCAGGCCAGTGAAGCCGGTGCCGCGGCCGCTGAAGGCGGGGAGCGCCACCTTCCACAACGGGCTGACCTTCCACTATGCCGGCCCCAACAAATCCGACGGCACGCGCGAAGCATTCGCCATCATCTACATGCCCGATGGCACGCGCTTTGATGGCAAGCCGCACATCGTCACCGACGAGCAGGGGTTTGCCGCCGGCGATCTGCTCGATAGCGAGCTGTTCCCGCGGGTCGGCTAGCGATGCGCTACCGGGCGTTCGGCGGCACCGGCTGGCAGGTCAGCGAGATCGGCTTCGGCGCCTGGCAGATCGGCGGCGACTGGGGCGGGGCGAGCGATGCGGAGTCGATCCGTACGCTGCACCACGCCTTCGAGCGCGGCATCAACTTTGTCGATACGGCCGAGATGTACGGCAAGGGCCGCTCTGAAACGGTGGTGGGCGAGGCGGTCCGGCAATGGCGGCAGGGCCGGATCTATGTGGCGACCAAGGTGCAGCCGACCGTCTGGCCGAGCCCCGATGAGGATCGCCCACCGATGCGCGGCCGCTACCCCGCCTGGCATCTGCGCGCCGCCGTCGAAGCGTCACTGCGGCGTCTGCGGGTCGAGCGCATCGACCTGCTGCAGCTCCATTGCTGGGTGGCGGACGGCGTCACCGAGCTCGATTGGCTGGAGACGCTCAATGCGCTGCGGCTCGAGGGCAAGCTCGACCAGATCGGCGTGTCGTTGCGCGACTATCGGCCCGATGATGGCATCGGGCTGGCGCGCCTCGGCCTCGTGAGTTCGCAGCAGGTGATCTTCAACCTGTTCGAGCAGCGCCCGAGGGAGCGGTTGTTTCCCGCTGCGCCGGATCATCCGCCGGCCTTCATCGCCCGCGTCCCGCTCGATTCCGGCTCGCTGACCGGCAGCTGGACCGCCGGAACCTATGCCGGCTGGCGCGCGGGGTCGGTGCCCCACCAGCTGTTCCGTGGCGACCGCTTCGCCGAAACGCTGGCGCGGGTCGAACGGCTGAAGCAGCTCTGCGCGCCGTATTTCGCGACCCTGGCCGAAGCCGCCATGCGCTTCAGCCTCAGTGCGCCGGAGGTCTCGACCGTCATCCCCGGCATGCACAGTCCGGCCGAGGTCGACACCAACATCGCCTATGCCGATGGCGCGCCGTTTCCCGACGAGTTGCTGGCGCAACTTGCCGCCCATAGCTGGCCGCGGAACTACTATCGATGAGCGCGGACCCCGCTTCCGTGCAGTTCGAGCTGCTGCTCCCCAGCGAAATCCGCGAGGCGCTGGCGCAGCGATCGCTCGTCTATCTGCCGCTCGGGACTTACGAGTGGCACGGCGAGCATCTGCCGGTCGGTCTCGATGGGCTCACCGCGCATGGGCTTTGCCTGCTGGCGGCGCAGCGCGGCGGCGGGCTGGTGCTGCCGCCGCTCTACTATGGCACCGGCGGCGGGCATGGCGATTATCCCTGGACGATCATGGCCGGCGCCGACGAGATCCGGCCATTGCTGCGGCAGACGCTCAGCCGCCTTGCGGCATTCGAGGTCGGCGCCGTGGTGATCCTCAGCGGCCATTTTGCAGGCGAGCAGATCGAGATGATCCGCGGGCTGGCGGCCGAATGGGCGGGCTCGGGCGGAGGCATGCGGGTTCGGGCGCTGGCGGTCAGTATGGCCACCGGCCTGGCCCTGGCGCCGGACCATGCCGCCCGCTTCGAGACCACACTGCTCAGTGCGCTGTGGCCCGATCGGGTGCGCCTCGACCTGCTGCCGGCACTGGCCGAAGCGCCCAGCATCGACCCCGGCGGCAACGAGATGGGCCCGCAGCGACACGACCCTGCGCACCCGCTGTTCGGGATCTTCGGTCCCGATCCGCGGCACCTCGATCCTGCCGAGGCGATGCCGCTGCGGGACGCTATGGTTGATTGGCTGCTGGGGGAGGCGGGTGCGCTCTAGAGCGGTACGCCTGACGGATCGAGGCCCTCTGGTGCCGTCATGGATGAGCCAGACCGCTGCATCGCCCCACCCACCGGCTGTCATCCCTGCGAAGGCAGGGACCCATTCATCCACTTGCGCTGCGGCGAGTTGGGTCCCTGCTTTCGCAGGGATGACACCGAGTTTGGGGCGCTTGCCGAGCGTCAGTACGGGGCCCTCTGGTGCCCTTCTATGGGTGGGCTAGGGTACTGGATCGCCTCCCCGCCGGCTGTCATCCCAGCGAAAGCTGGGACCCAACTCTCCCCTGGTGCGGGCTGTGAAATGGGTCCCAGCTTTCGCTGGGATGACACCGAGTTTGCGGAGCGGCTTGTAGCCAACAACGTGAAGAACCCGGCTCACACATTGTAAATCGTCCGATACGCCGACGGCGTCATGCCTTGGTAGCGCTTGAACAGCCGGCAGAAATGCGGGGCGTCGGAATAGCCGAGCTCGGCGGCGATCTCGGTGATGCTCGGACGCGGGTTGAGCAGCAGCGTGCACGAGCGGTGGATGCGTCGCCGCTGGAAGAAATCCGTCGGCCCATAGCCGGTCGAGGCGCGGAACAGCGCCGAGAAGTGGTCGACCGAGAGCCCCGCCGCCCTGGCGCTGCGGGCGACCGAGTAGGGGGTGCCGGCGCCGGCGGCGCGATCGATGGCCTCCATCGCGGTCCACACCTCGGGCCGGAAGGTGAGGGTGGCCGAGGTCGGGTCGTGCCGCATCCAGGCTCTCGCCATGGTCGCCACCGCCTTCTGCAGGGCACAGCGGAGGAACAGCGGCGATGGCGCTGCACGGTTGCCCTCAGCCTCGATCTGCGAGAGTTCCGCGGCAACCAGCTCGAAATCGGTGGCGTCGAGCCGCATCTGCACGGTGTCGACGATCTGCGCGCGCATCAGCGTGGTCGAGAGGAACAGCGGCACCGCTCCGGGCTCGGTCCATAGCAGGCCGAGATCGCCCATCAGCCATTCGCTGAGATAGTAGGCGTTGATCACCTCGATCCGCTCGATCCGCTCGAAGGCGTGCACTTCGCCCGGTGGCACGACGACGACATCGCCCCGCGCCAAGGGCGCGCGGCCGTTCTTGGTCCGGTGTGTGGCGCCGCCCGAGGTGACGATGCAGATCTCGTGGTAGGCGTGATCGTGCGGCGGCACGTCTTCGACCACCTCCAGCCGTTGTGCCCGGACGGGCCGGCCGGCCGAAAGCTGTACGGTCGATTGCTCGATAGTGTAGTGCGCCACAAACGGCGATCCGGG
>Ga0209902_100180_pt1 | contig 108809 bp, 78 predicted proteins | sample FECB27metaG_FD_188304 | JGI IMG/M metagenome (GOLD analysis project Ga0209902, IMG submission 188304) | Cyanobacterial communities from the Joint Genome Institute, California, USA - FECB-27 (SPAdes) (version 2) | ecosystem: Environmental > Aquatic > Thermal springs > Hot (42-90C) > Microbial... | reverse complement strand
GTTGCATACGCGTTACGCACCCGTGCGCCACTAATGCCGACATTGCTGCCGACACCCGTTCGACTTGCATGTATTAGGCCTGCCGCTAGCGTTCATCCTGAGCCAGGATCAAACTCTCCATTGTAATGTAGTTGAACCTTATCGGTTCGTATTGTAATTCTTGGGTGTCAGACACCCAAGAACATGTCTGTTGATCCGGCTTAATCTATCCGATAACTCCTGAACTAATCTGAATAACAGATAGTAGAAGTTACCTGGTATGCTTGTTCTGTCTCATCATTTCAAAGAACTTTTCCTCAAACCAACTGTTTGAGGCTGGTGAGCGAGACTTATTTTCGCTCCGTTGAATTCCCTTCTTTTCAAAAGGCTTGCAAAGGTAAGCATTACTTTTGCACTTTGCAAATATTTTTAAAATATTTTGGAATCTTTTTTTTCTGGTGGTCATTCCAAAGGCAATCGCCCCAATTCTGACAACGATTTTTAACCCATCACCTTCATTGCTTTCATTCGTCTGCGTTTTCTGCGTCAAAACCGCTCTCAGCTACAAAATGAGCCTTTTTATAGTGGCAACCCTAAACATTCTACCATATGCCAAATCCACCAGCCTATTCTTTTTGAACGCGACAGGAAGAGAATCGAAGAAAGTATGTTGAAGCAGTAGGAGTTCGACACTAGCCTGAGCAATCTGAAAAAATTGTATTTTACTAATAATACAATTTCATCGTATAAGGCCTGAAATTCAGGGCATTAAGGGAAATAGTATTTGATAAGTACCAGGTGTGCCCGTATATCCGTCCGTCGGAACGTTTATCCGGAATGCACTCAGCGTGGCTCTACGGACTGATCTCTTCTCCCTGCCCTCGTGATGAATGCTGTGCTGATCGGCAACCTATCCAAAGATGCGAATGGTATGGATCATGGCCATAATTTTTATAAAGGCTGAAAAACAAAATTCACTCCGTGTTGATTGAGCAACTCAAATGCGGTTTTCCACTCTTTGACAAAATACTCACAATAGCTTTCGTGTTCTACTACTCGGGTAGAAAGCCTGGTCAATTCTCTGCCAACATCCGGGACCTGATCCAGGCTGGTCTTGGAAATGGAAATAGCCACTAACATACAGCGTTAGTAATTGGTACGTCTTTCATAGGAACGAAGTGTAGAATAATAGCTTCTTAGCGGATTGAATCACAACGAAGCTTCTGATTTTTATATAGCAAGCGAAAGTTAAACATTCTTCCGATGGGGAACAGCCGATCGACACAAAATAGAAAAATCACACTACTGATTCAGTAAAATATTGTGATTCAAAAATTTACGAATTAATCCAACTTTTTGAGATAACAGGCTTTGGCAGTCGCACAGTTAAGCCAATACCGGTTGATAGCGTGCTCGTCAATAACGTAATAATGGCTTTCTTCCTTCTTTTGTTTAATAAAACAACTAACGATAAAAAGCCTGAACCATTTCAAATTTCCTGTTGATTAAATTATTGTGCGTTTACTCATCATCCGCATGGCGGTTCTCCTTCGCTGATAGACAACCACGATCACACCCCTCCTGAAAAGTCAAACCGCCCCCTTCCCAATTTGGAATGAGGGCGGTTTGACTTTTCAGGAGCAGGTTGACTATCGTTACCTCTATATTTGGAACTCAATATTTCAATCCAAAGCCGAATTTGTACAAGGGGTTTTTAGAATCGTAAGGCAGGTCTTCCTTCTGGTTGCGAACGGCTTCCATGGAAGAAGGCAGTTCGAAGGGCAGTTTGCCTTCGGGTTGGGCTTTGCCGAAAATAACGTCCAGCAGGGCGGCATCGCTGGCCCCGTAGTCGGCCAGCAGGGCTTTGGCTCTGGCGCTGATTTCCGGTATGACTGCCGGCCGGTCCAGGTATATATTTACGATGGTGGGAACGGTGTTGAGCAGTTGCAGAATGCTGTCTTTGCGGGCACCTTTGAAATCCAGGTCGCCGTGGTGAAAACCCTTCGCGAAGGGATTCTGCGTTTCTACCGGGTACCAGGGCGTGTTGAGCCGGATAATCGCCAGATCGGCCTGTTCGGGTTTCTCCACGATAGTAGCGTATTTCGCGGCTACCTTCGCATCCATATTCTGCACGTACAGTTTGAGCGGCTTACGGTCTTTCCCCTCCCCTTTCAGCGGCAGCACCTTTCCTTCGTTTTTCAGCAAGGTCATCGCCCTTCGTTGCGACGCTTCACCCGCGTCGCGAAAAGCCGCCTGCCCCACGATCTGCGTGGCTTTTTGGGCATCCACATACGGATCGTCGAACAGGCCCAGCTGGAACTTCTGTCGGAGCAAGCGCCTTACCGACGCATCGATCCTTTTTTCGGTCAACTGCCCATCTTTCACCAGTTTCACTACCAGCTCCGGACAATGTTCGCCGCCAAACTGGTCAACGCCCGCTTCGATCACTTTCTTTACCCGCTCTTCGCGACTCAGTTTTTCCGCTCCCCAGGCCCGGGCCGGCCACACGACCGGCCCCATCTGGGTATCGGTAATCAAGCCCCAGTCGGTACATACCACACCATCGTACTTGTATTTGTTGCGCAGCATGCCCGTAATGATGTCTTTGTTGTAGGCGAAAGCTACGTTTTCGCTGGTCTGGTCGGTGGGAATGCCGTAGTAGGGCATAATGGAGGCCGTACCGGCTTTAAAGGCTGCTTCAAAAGGAATGAGGTGGTAATTGAAATTTTTCCCGGGATAGACCTGCCCTTTCTGAAATTCAAAGTGCGGGTCCAAACCTTCCTTCTGCGGTCCTCCGCCCGTAAAGTGCTTGGTCATGGTAGCCACGCTGGTGGCACCCAGATTGACGCCCTGAAAACCCCGGATGTAAGCAGCACCCATACGGGCAGTAAGCTGGGCATCTTCGCCGAAAGTACCGCTGATGCGGGGCCAGCGCGGTTCCGTAGCCAGATCCAGTTGCGGATGCAAGGCGATCCGGATGCCGACCGCCAGGTATTCCTGCCGGGCCACATCGGCAAACTGCTGCGAGAGTTTTTCGTCGCCGATGGCTGCCAGCCCCAGGGGTTCGCACCATTGCGAAAAGGTACTGGCTTCCATGGAAAAGATGTTGTTGCTGAAATGGTTGCGCGGATCGGAAGCAATGGAAACTGGGATGCCCAGCCGGGTTTGTTCGGCAAATTTCTGCAAATTGTTGTACCAGGTAGCCAGTCCCTGCACGTTGGGTACCGCCCAGAGGTTGAAGTGATTCATCCGGTGCTGGGTCATCAGGGTGATGGCGGCGCTGGCAAAAGAGAAACCGGGTAACGGTTTGTCCTCAATGGTGCCGTCCGGATTGACTTTCGCTCCGTCAATAAACAGCATTCCGGCCTTTTCTTCCAGGTTCATCTGACTGAGCAGGTCTTCTACTCGGCGTTCGATGGGCTGGCTTTTGTCTTCGTACACATCCATCTTTCCGTTCTTGTTCAGGTCACGGTAAGCGGGCGTCTGGGCCGTCATTCCCGGCTTTTCTTTCCCTTTCTTTATCGTTCCAGGAGCCTGTATCCAGGCCACGGCCCCCAGCAACAGCATTACCAATGCTACTAAGCCCGCCGATCTTTTTTGGTTTTTTAAGTTCATTGTGATTTTTCTTTGCGTTATACAGACACAATGATACAGCTAATTGTCCAGAAAGTAAAGGTTTGATTTTAAGATAAATATTAGCCTATTGAATTGATTAAAAGCAGGTTGTCTGTCCAGCCAATAACGAATGAGAGTGATCCGGATTTATTGAACGGGGTAATCAGACGGAGTGGAGTTGCATTTTTTTGTTTTTGAAGGCGGTGATTGCTTTTCTTTACAATCCATTTCCTATGAGTATGCACAAATCGTATTTTGAAAAGTCACCGATTAAAGGACACGAACATTTTCTGGCCCACATTTCACTGGACTGTGTTCTGTTCGGATTCCACGATAATCAACTGAAAGTGTTGCTGCTGAAGATGAAACGAAGCGATCGATGGGCACTTCCGGGTGGTTTCATGCGAAAAGAGGAAACCGCGGAGATGGCAGCCAGCCGGATTCTGGAAGAGCGGACGGGCATCAGCGATATTTTTCTGCAACAGTTCCACGTCTTCAGTGCACCCAACCGTTCCGACCAAACCGGAGCCGTTGCTTTGTTGAAGGAGGAGGGCGTCCTGCAGATAGACGAAGCCTGGTTCAACCAGCGGTTTATCTCCATTGGCTTTTACGCATTGGTGGAGTTTTCGCAGGTGAAGCCCAGCCCCGACTCCTTTTCCGACGAATGCCGCTGGCACGACCTGGAAGAAATCGGCTCGCTTATTCTGGATCACAATCAGATTTTGTCTAAAGCGCTGGAAACGTTGCGGCTGCAACTCAACTATCAGCCCATCGGTTCGGAACTGCTTCCCGAAAAATTTACGATGCCGGAACTGCAGAAACTGTACGAAGCCATTCTGGGGAAAAAGCTGGACCGACGCAATTTTCACCGAAAAATTACCGCCTACGGCATTCTGGAGAAGTTAGCAGAGCGCCGCAGTGGCGTAGCGCACAAAGCCCCTGACCTGTATCGCTTCGATGCCGAAAAGTATCAGCAGGCACTGAAGGCAGGTTTGCAGGGAGGCTGGTAATGCTGATCATTGGGTAAAGCGCTATCCGGTTTTGCTTTCTTCATTTTCCAAACCGCTCCGCATTTTCGATCTTCAATATATTCTCCCAGAGCAACCGGGCATTGTTACCAGCATAGCCACTTTCCTGTCCATCATTGACCTCCATGACGATCCAGTTCCCTTCGGCTGTCTTTGCCAGATCGACCACCAGAAAACCAACTGATAAGCGTTTGGCAACCAAACCGGCAAGTTCAACGGCCTGGACGTAATCGTGTCCCGATAATTCATAACTCAAAGATTCGTACCAATACCGGCCTACGCTCACCAATTGTTGCTTCCAATAAAAAAATCGGAACTCAAAACTACTGGGCAGGCGATCAGAGACAGCATCTTCTACAATATAAAGCGGAATAAACTGCCGACAGACCATCTTTTGCCAATGCAACATGGTATTGTGTTTCCATTCAGTTAAAAGGGATTCAAATTGATGAGCGTTTTCAATGATGCTCAGGCTTTTTTTATGCTTATTGGTTTGTCTTTCGCCTTTTACAAACACCGGCCAGTCAAAATCCTGTTCTACCTGTCGGGTAGTTGGCAAAGATTCATACACAATACTTTTGGGCGTCAGGTCAGCAATGAAGGGATACCAGCCAGAAAGCAACGAACAGAGATCGTGTTCTTGCGGAGTATGCACCAAGAAGATGCCGGCTTCTTTTAATTCGGCATATCCTTTTGCGTAATCGTCAAATGCCCCAAGCCGGGCGATTACCGGTTGGTCTGGCGGGTAAAAGACCGAATTGACCCGAAAGAAACGCCGAAATGCGAAGTCGTATACGCTGACTCCTACCGCTTTTGTCAATACGGGAAGGGTCTCTTCCAGCGTGAAAAAATCATCTACGCTGATTGTAGGCGTCAATTGCATGTCGACAGCAGACTTTTACTTCTTTTTGAGTGCTTCCCTGATTTGATTCAAGGTATACTTTTTCTCATGCACACGGTAACCACTTAATACGTAAGGGCTTTTGCCAAAAGATTGAACCCGTAGCCAGAACTCCCCACAACTGGAAATGTAATAGTCATTTTCGTTTTCAAAGTAAAAACTGTGCTTACTGCCTGGATATAAACCGATGAGATAGTACTGACCCGGAGTAAACTGAGAAATGTAAGGCCTACACATAACCCCACTGTCTCCCCATACGATAATGGTTGCCTCTGATTCCATTCCCTGATAGATTTCAATCAATTCAACCTCCATGGCAACTTTATGATGATACAAGAGATTTCGGAAAAACGGATAGCCTATTACCCTGACTAACGCAACTAGCTTAGTAGTGGGCGCCACTTCCAGAAAATAGCCCCTATAATCACAAGTGCAGGCGATGTTTTGAAAGAAAGTGCTAACTGATAAAACACCCGTAAGCAAAACCCTTTTCATTATTGTCAGTTGTGGCTGAGATGATTTCAATTTATGCCATAAATTCTAATACGTAGCTCTTATAACTAAAAAGTTTGTCTATTTGAATGAGTAAAAAGAAACATTGGGTTAGGGAACGATACAAAAATCCCGCTGGCAAAGCATTGGGTTGAATTAATACTTTGCCTGCGGGATTTTAACTACATCGAAAAGTTATCTATCCGCATTTACTTAACCCGAAGCCCTTCACGAATGAGCGGGCCTGAATGGTTTTTGCTCACCCTCAGCCAGCTTGTGATACGTGACGTAGGAAGCGGCTAGCAAGCCCAAAAACACCAGTGGTCCGATGCGATTGGGGAGTGGGTCGCCGGAGGCTACGTGGGCGATGAAGGCTGATACGAAGGTGAAGGCCAAACCGGCGTAAGCCCATTCCTTGATGCGGGCGGCAACCGGTGCCAGCAATGCAATGGCCGCCAGCAGTTTGGCAATGGCCAGCTCTACCCGAAAATAATCCGGAAAACCCAGGTGCTGGAATCCCTGCTTGATTTCAGGGTTGGTCAGATAAGAAAAGGCCGAAAAGGCCATCATCAGCGCTATGATCACCGTAGTGACCCAGTAGGAAATTTTGATTGTTTTCATCGTTTTCTGGTTTTTTTGGCAAACATAGCTAGCTTTGCTTTCCAAAAGATACTACTATCCCAAAGGATACCAGTATCCTTTGGGATACTTACCCAAGTTATATGAAAACAAGATCTGAATCAATCCGACATTCCCCGGAGGCGTGTAAAGCCAGTGTATTGGCGGTAAAAGATGCCTTGTACGTATTGAATGGCAAGTGGAAGCTCCCCCTGATTCTTACCTTATCGACTGGCCCCAAGCGTTTCAAGGAAATACAGCGGGACCTGGGAGAGATTACCCCCAAAATTTTGTCCAAAGAACTAAAGGAACTGGAGTTAAATGAGTTTGTGGAGCGCAAGGTACTCCCTACCACACCAGTGACGGTACTCTACGAACTTACTCCGTACAGCCAGTCGTTGGACCGGGTGCTGGACGAATTGAGGGACTGGGGCATGCAACACCGCAATCGGCTGATGCACCCAAACGGAGTCACGCAAAACGAAAAAGCAGAGGCGGAGGCGTAGTTAAGTAGCGATCAGCCAATAGCTTTCAGCCCAGGTAACCGTATCTGGTTCTTGTTCAACAAGAGACAAAGCTGAACGAAGGAAATCTTCAACTCCTTTTCTTTGCCGGCTTTCGCCTGGAGCCGGACTAATAATGCTACTGTGATCATTTCCGGTAAGTGCTTTAGTTGCTTAGTTACTATTGCAATAACTGATAAAAGATCCTATTGAAGGGTAGCTGTTAACCTAGGCAGGCAATGGCATTTTATAAATGGTATAGGAAGACACCCTTTTATTTTCGCCTTCATTATAATCAGGTTGCTTATTTATTTGAGAGCAACTGACATACAAATACCTATCCGCTGAAATAGAATAACTATCCGGCCAGATCAGTCTCTCGTCGTTAACAAGCGTTTTCATTTCAAGAGCCGGGTTGATCTGAACAATGGAATAATTCTGATAATCGCTCATGTAAAGATTTCCATTCGTATCAAAAATCATCCCGTCAGTTACTACAAAATGTCCCAGGTCTTCTACGTGACCCTCCAGTTGCTGCTCGCTTAATTCTTCATCACGTAAGTAGGCTGTTTTAATGCGGTAGAGTTTATTATCCGTTAAGGGCTTATAGTATAGCCATTCCCTGTCAGGGGTAAGGGCAATGCCATCTGATTGAAGGCGGACGGGCTGCCCGTTTTTCTTAAATTCTTTCCCATCCACTAGCAATGTAAATGAAGGATCGTGTTTCACGGAATAATGGTTATGGAGTAACTGACGGGCGATGCCGCTATTCAGGTCAACAACCACTATTCCCCCTTCATTGGAATTCGTTAAATACGCGACTTTTCTACGGGTATCGACCCGCACATCGTTGATATAACTTTTGTTGCCCAGTACGCCATCAAACCGGTACACTTCTTCCAGGCGGTTGGTCGCCAGGTTAAACTTCACCAGCTTAAAACTATTGTCATATACTCCTTCCATATTTGGGCAGGCCGGGTCTACCACCCAGAGGTAATTCTCGGCATCCACATACACGGCCTGCACACAAACCCATTTGTTTTTGCCATCCTCTCCTTCCTGCCAATTGTTCCACTGCTCATCGGGATACGGCCTGCTGGCATCGGGCCCGACAATTTCAACCACGCCCCATTTGTGCGGCCCGGGCCACAAAGGATAACAGGTAAACACACGACCCTCTTTTGATACCGCCACTCCGGTTAGCTGGTAGGTATCGTCTGAAAATACCAGTTCCAATTGATTATTGCGTGTACTCATGATTGAATCGTTTTAACTGAAATGTTACCAATAGAAATTTTACAGGTCAATACCTTCCTATACTTGCTTTTAATAATTGAACTTAAAGTGTCCATTATCATCCGGACCACTCTTTTCATCATGAAATTCACGAGCAAGACTTATAATTTTCAACTTGAATAAAGAGGTAAAATCTCCATCCTGGGCGAAAAGAAAACTATCCTCCGAACGGGAGGCAATGAAGTCTTCCGCCTCAGGCCCCCTGATGATATAGTCGTTATCGGCCGAAGCAGCCCGGTTGTTTTTAATTTAATGAAGGATTAAAATTCTCCGCCGTAACCTTAAGCAAATGCATATCTGGGAAACTGCCAAGCAACGAAAGCGCATGTTTGGTTAATTCCTGGGGAATACGGCCCGTGAGGTGTTTTAAACGGGCACCATTGTCAGGAAAAACATCGAAAATGCCATACTCATCATTAGGCAGGCGGATAGCAAACCACGCAATAGTCTCTTCTTCTGCCATGGCCAAAGGCCGGGCATCTTTTAAAAATTGTACCACCTCCTGCTCGTGGCCCTCTTTCGCTTTAAAGGTGAGCAATATTCCTTTTGTATTAGTTTCAGCTGGCGGTTGGGATGGTAGTTTGCTGGCAAGTATCTCTATTTTCTGGATGTCCGGGGAGGTTTCAAATAATTCATCTGCTTTTTTCATTAAGGCGCTGGCTACTGCCCCGTTAAGATGTGCATCACGGGATGCCTCATCAGGAAAAAAATCGACGATGCCATATTCAGACCGGCCAAAACGAACGGCAAACCAGGCTTTTGTTCCTGCCTCCTGCCGTACTAATGGAAGAGCGGAAGAAAGAAAATTTTCCACCTCGTCATCTTTGCCGTGTTTCACCACTAAACGCACGAGTAATCCTTTTGTAGTCATTGTCATGGTTTATTGAATTAATTCGATTCTTTAAATTTCGTCTATTAAAAGCGTTACAAATACACAGGTGCCTATGCTTGCCTATTCCTTAGATAGGTTTTACTGATTTACCCTTTTTTCACTAACCCGTGGTAAGGCAAAATAGACGTACAACAACAAAACAGGGATAATACTAAAAGGTACGCTCCACAGACAAATGAGTAAGGCAGCCAGGTGCAACGCAGGGGCAATGGCATATTCCCTGGTAAGTGGACGGATGAGCCGCTTATCGGTATCTTCTTCCAAAAGTTCATCCTTTTTAATGGCGTACCACCAGACAGCATTGTAAAATAAGGTCATCAATACTAACGTCGCGTGGTAGATCAGGGCGGCCGTACGTTCGTCTGGTTGGCCAATATGACGGGCCAATAATGCGGTGGTAAAAGACTGCAGGGTCACAAACATCAAAAACAAAATATTCAGTATCAGCAGGTACTGATCCGTCTGCCTGATATAAATAAACATGTTGTGATGGTTAGACCAGGCAATACAGATGAACAGGAAAGAGGCAGCGAAGGCAGCATACGCAGGCCATTGATTGAAAATGGCCTGCAGCAAGCCGGTTTCGGTTTCCGGTTTAGGCAGTTCGGTAGCCAGCAACGTGGCCGCGATCGCTAAAACAGCATCACTAAAATACTCAAGTCGATCCGTTGGTCGATGGTTGTGCATAAGAATTTTTCAGAAAAACTGAAAATCAGTAATTAGGCTATGATTCCGCACCTTGTAGTATTTCTAAACAAGCCCGGGATGGATTCGCTAATGAAAAAGCCTGTAATGCCGCATTGGATCACCACAATTAACATCATCAATCAACAGGAAAGCCTGTATTTTTAATTTACAGGCTTTCCTGATTTATAAACCGCAGTATTCTGGGGTTTATGCAGTTACTGCCTCTCGTTCTTCTACTTGTTTTTTTGTGGCGCCTTGCTTACCCGGTTTCAAGATCACCTTAGTCCAGCCTCTGTCGCGGGCATCAAAATGCTTGTAACCATCTGGTGCTTCTTCTAATGAAAGCTCATGTGAAATAATGACTGATGGCTTAGCTTTACCTGAAGATATCAAATTGCAAAGCTGACGGTTATAGGATTTGACGTTTGCCTGGCCTGTTGCAATGCTTTGACCCTTCAACCAAAAATTGCCAAAGTCAAAATCCATGTGGCCTTTTTTCTCAAGAGTGCCTTCTGCTTTTGGGTCTGGTGCAACAAAAACACCTACTACACCAATGGAGCCTGTGAACTTAACGGCTTGCACAAGTTCGTTCATTGTTATATTATTATGTTCGTGCCCGTGCTTATCACAACACTGGTAACCTACGCATTCGCAACCTCTGTCAGCTCCCAGACCATCGGTTAATTCAAGGACCTGGTCAACTGCTGGTGCTTTTGAAAAGTCGATAGGTATACCACCCAGTTCTTCGGCTAGTTTCAGCCTGTCTGGATGATCATCTACCACCATTATTTTGTTTGCACCTTTTATCCCAGCTGAAATTGTCGCCATTAAACCCACCGGCCCGGCACCATAAATTACCACATTATCACCGGGCCTAACGCCTGCTAACTGGGTTGCATGAAAGCCGGTAGGGAAAATATCAGATAGCATTACGTAATCGTTTTCCTTCTCTTTGGCATCTTCGGGCAGTTTCAAGCAGTTAAAGTCCGCAAATGGCACCCGCAGGTATTCAGCCTGCCCTCCGTTATAGGGGCCCATTCCGGCAAAACCATAAGCGGCACCGGCAAACCCAGGGTTCATGGTTAAACAAAAGGCGGTGAGTCCACTTTCGCAATTCTTACAATGACCGCAACTAATATTAAAAGGCATACACACCATGTCACCGACTTTGATGTTAACTACCGCGTTACCTATTTCAATTACCTCCCCGAGATTTTCGTGGCCGAAAATACGCCCTTCTTCCATATTGGTTCTGCCTTCGTACATATGAAGATCCGAACCGCAGATATTAGTCGTCGTGATCCTCACTAACACGTCCGTAGGCTGTTCGATCTTTGGGTCCGGCATCTCTGCAACTCTTACGTTTTTAGGACCGTAATAAACTAATGCTTTCATAATACTTTTGATTAAGTAAATAATTTATTTTTAAATCTGAAAAGGCTCGAAGGCTATTTGACAAGGACAATCGATTGTTATAAAATTATTATTAAGCGGCCTGAGCGACTTAACTATAAATTATAGGATCTTCAACTAAGATTTGAAGAAAACGACACTGGTATCGTTTCCAATGTGGTTACTATACTAGCTACTTCTGTCGAATAACAATTCGAAGCGGTTAGTACTTCATCTAATAGTGTTTCTACAGATTTCCGACACGAGACCATGACATAAGGGCAGGTCGGAGCCGCAGATTAATGAGCGCGTGACCTGCTCAATGGCATCAAAGGGATGCTCAATTGAAGGTACAGGCTTGTCTCCGTCAACCCTAATTCTGAAAGGGCCACAATAATTCATTGCTAACATAATTGCCTCCTTTTTTTATTTAAAAATTCTCGAAAAGCTTGCTTCATTTCACTTTGCCTATATAGACGTTGACTTACCCGGCCGGAGCAAATACCGAACGCATGTTATTGTTTGCTTTTTCCTTAAACATCATATACCCTTCCTGTCCCTTATCCAAGGATAATTTGTGGGTGAGCAAATAGGCGGGGTCTACTTCGCCGCGGGCTACAATATCCAGCAGTTTGGGAATGTATCGCTGGCCGAACTGCTGGCCCATCCGGAACGTCAGGCCTTTGTTCATGGCCGCTCCCATTGGGAATTTATCAATGAATCCCCCGTATACCCCAATAACGGATACCGTTCCGCCCTTGCGGCACGCCATAATGGCCTGCCGGAGCACGGCAGGTCTGTCATTTTGCAGCCGGGCATATTGCTTGGCATAATCGTACACCTTTTCAATTCCGGTACTGTTGGCTTCCATGCCCACGCAATCAATACAGCGGTCCGGACCACGGCCACCGGTCATTTCTTTCAAGGCTTCGAGTACGTCTACTTCTTTAAAATTGAGTACTTCGGCCTTTGCCCGGGTACGCGCTTGCTCCAGCCGGTACGGATACTGGTCAATAGCGATTACCCGGCCGGCTCCCAGCAACCAGGCACTGTGCATGGCCATGAGGCCAACACCGCCGCAACCCCATACCACCACGGTGTCGCCCGGTTCAATGCCGGCGAAATCGGCAGCCATATACCCGGTAGGGAAAGCATCGGAAGTAAATAATGCGGATTCGTTACTTACCCCGTCCGGCACTTTAAAACAAGTATTTTCGGCAAAGGGAACACGGGTATACTCGGCATGGCTGCCGGCGTAACCTCCCAAAGCGTGCGAATAACCAAAAATGCCGGCCACCGGGTAGCCGTAAGCTTTCTCGGTCCATTCGGGTTCGGCATTCGAATTATCGCACAACGAATACTCCTCACGCTGACAGAACTCACACCCGCCACAAGCTAAAACAGAACACACAACTACCCGGTCGCCTTTCTTGAGTTTTTTTACTTCCGGGCCGACTTCTACTATTTCGCCCATAAACTCATGCCCAATAATATCGCCGGCACGCATGGCGGGTATATAGCCACCCAGCAGGTGCAAATCGGAACCGCATACCGACGATAAACTCACGCGCACAATGGCGTCACGAGGATTCAAAATAGTAGGATCGGGCACGCGCTCCGTACTCACTTTGTTAATCCCTTCCCAGCAGATGGCTTTCATAGTTTCCGTATTGAGTGGTAGAAAATATACTTTTAGTAGTTCTCCTCTTTGCGGCCGGAGGATTGGCCAATAATGGTAGGAATTTCTCCTGCTTCCAGCAGACGCTTAAAGCGGCGAAGGTCCTGTTTTACCAATTCCTTAAAGGCCGGATTCAGCAATTTGGCAGCAAGTTTCCCGACGGCTCCTGCCGGCGGATGGTAAGAAATGGTCGCTTGCACCACGGTGCCCCGGTTGGCGGGAGCATCCGTAAAACGAACTTCCCCGGAATTTTCAACTTCAGAATTAGGCAGCGAGCGCCAGGCTATCCGGCTATTTTCCTCCTCCGCCACGATTTCGGCATCCCACTCTACGGTAGTGAGCTTTTCTTTGTTGATGATATTTTTGGGAACCTTGGCCACCCAGTGCGACTGCTTGGGACCGGTTTGCTTCACCTCTTCCAGGTATTGCATAAACTGGGGCAGGTTTTCGAGCTGGCGCCAAAATTGGTACACCTCCTGACGGGGTTTAAGGATAGTAAAGCTGGAAGTGACTTCAAATCCTTCGGTTTTAGGATGAGCTGTATCTACGTGCAGGGCCTCATTCACCGGACAGAAACCAGAAGCACCCCGTAGTACCAGGTACCCCCCCGCGGTGGTTAAGCTTTTTCCCAGGGGAGATTGTTTTCTGCTCCATCCGTAATAGGCCAAAGCCGCACCACCCAAAACCGATAATACTCGGCCCGTTGTGCCTACATTGGTAAAGTCTTTCGTTTGGTCCTGCCTGACAGATTTGTTTACATGAGGCGAAACGAAGGTTTTAGATGCAGTAGCCATAGTATTTTAAAATTTAATTTGAAATCTGTTTGAGGAGGATTAAAAAAGAGAGACCAGTAATTATCGATTTACGCAACGCGGAAATGTTACCCTCCTTCGGAGGCAGGCTGTTTCATTCTGGCACTATCGAGGGCGTCCCATTCGTGAGGACAAGACACTAGGGCTTCAATACTACCTTCACGCAGTTGTCTTCTTTATCATTAAAAATCTGGTACATCCGGGCGGCCTCGCTGAGCGGTACCCGGTGGGTGATCACGTCATCCAGGGTTACTTTGCCTTCGGCTACCAGGGTAATCAGGTGGTCAATGTATTTTTGTACCCAGGCCTGGCCACCCCGAAGCGTAAAGTTCTTTTCCCACCATTTCTGCACGGGGAATTTATCGTATGGGTAGCCATAGGCACCTACTACCGATACCTTGCCCCCTCGCCGTACGGCATCAATACAATTTTCCAGCACTTTATCGCTTCCTTTTTCGGCGTGCAGTACATTGACTACTTTTTCCAGCGTGCTTCTATCTGCTTCCATGCCTACGGCATCAATACAAACGTCGGCGCCATACCCATTGGTCATATCCACAATGGCTTTTACCGCGTCTACACTATGCGCGTTGATGGTTTCAGAGCCAGCGGCTTGGCGGGCTTTCGCCAGCCGGTACTCGTAAATATCCACCCCAATTACCCGCCCAGCGCCATGAAGCCAGGCGGCTTTCTGGGCCATAATACCTACTGGACCACAACCAAATACGACTACTGTTTCGCCGGGCGACACGTTTGCCCATTCGCAGGCTGCCCAACCCGTAGAAAAAATATCGGTCAGGAAAAGTATTTTTTCGTCCGGAATACCATCCGGAACAATCCGTGGATTGTAATCGGCGTAACGTACCCGGGCATACTCGGCCTGGCCGCCATTTTTATCGCCGTAGGTGGCCTCCCCCGTGCGCTTTGGCCAGGTTACCATCCTGGCTATAGTTCTTTTCGTTGGAGTTTTCGCAATGGGTGGCTAAATCGTGCTGGCAAAACATACAATGCCCGCAACCAATAGGAAACGGTACAATTACCCGGTCGCCTTTTTTTAATTTGGACACACTGCTACCTACTTCTTCCACAATACCCATAAACTCGTGGCCAAGAACTAGATCGTGCGGTTGGGGCATAAAGCCGTTGTAAATGTGCAGGTCGGAGCCACAGATAGCCGTAGAGGTAATTTTAATAATGGCATCGGTTGGTTCTTCAATTTTTGGATCTTCAACGGTATCGACACTTACATCTTTGGGTTTGTGAAATACTAAAGCTTTCATAGGTGGAAGGTTTAAAATAAAAGACATTGAATAAAGTATGAAGGGTAACGCAAAACAGGTAGGAGCGTTATACGGTTTTTAGCGCAGAAAACCCTGATTTAGCGCAGAAAATACTGATGGTGCTCCCTGGCGAGACTTGCCGAAACGGTTTGGTAAATGGAACAGTGTTTTTCAACGCTTCAACCGGTGGAGCAAAAAAGGTGTCTGGCAGAAAGTATTTGAAGCCCTACAAGCGCCTGATTTAGATTGGTTGCTAGTAGATAGCACCATTGTGCGTGCTCATCAACCGGCAGCCGGCCAAAAAAAGTACAGGCAAACCGATCAAGCTGTAGGCCGTAGCCGGGGTGGCTATAGCAGTAAAATACACGAGGGTGTGAATACCTTTGGAAATCCTCGCCGAGTGATGCCCTCGGGTGGGCCGCTACCTACAGTAGCAGACCAGTTTTATAAGCTTGTTTAAGCAACAGAAAGAATAGGCTATCTACATCTGGCGTATACGAACAGGTATTCACAGGATGGTAAACCAAAAATAGTGGGCTACAGGTAGCCAAAAAATCATTACTCTATCAGGTGATGCGTAGCAGCGTAGGTAATGAGGACAGCTGTGTTTTTGGAGTCTGTTTTTTCAAGCAGGTGCTGACGATGGCTCTCGATGGTACGCTTACTGGTAAAAAGCATTTCAGCCATTTGGGTAGTCGTATACCCCTTGGAAATCAAGCCTAACACCTCCAACTCCCGCTTTGAAAGATTGTTTTTTTCTTTTTCTTCGGAATATACCTCGTTAAAGCGAGTATGCGGTGTTTTTCCCAGCATTTTCAAGGCAATATCAGTACAAATATAGGTTTCCCCACCAGCCGTTACTTGAACAGCCCGACTCAGTTCTTTACGGTTAACTGTTTTCAATAAATAGCCTGAGGCACCGGCCTCCAAGGCATCCGCGACAAACCGTTCCCCATCGAGCATGGAGAGAATAAGTATTTTAATGTGCGGATAGTGTTGCCGTAAGTGCCGGGTTGCTTGCAGGCCGTCCATTTCCGGCATATTAATATCCATCAAAACTACATCGGCTTCTAATTCTGGCATTCGGTTCACTAAGTCTGTTCCTGACTCTACTTCGCCAGCTATGGAAAAACCTCCTTCCGGAGCAGTTTCCAGCATCGTTTTTAGTCCTTCCCTTACCAATGGATGATCATCTGCAATCACTACTTTTATCATATTCACGATGAGATTTAAGGGTAAAAATTACAGTAAAAAGCTGCTTTATTGGCTGTCCGGTTGGCATTGGCTCTTTACAAGAGCATTCGATAATATCACTTTACAAAAAAATTAAAAACAATAAGCTATTCAATTAGTTAGTATACGGCTTTCACTGATAGAAAGTAAATCTACATGGGATTTTTATCGTTGATTTCTTCTAATTGTAGAATGAAATTTGTTTTCATAGAAGGAAAATAATACCAAAACAAAAAACAAACTGCGTAACAATTGATAACAGCCTTTAAGATACCTTCAGTGAACTACGTTCGGTACGTTTGGCTCTGCCGTCTCCGTACCCATCGCACTCGCAAGCTCGGTTGTAGTGGTGCTCATCGCCTCCCGGCTTAAGCGTGCAGAACGAACGGTTGCATAAGCCGCCTTGCTTTATCTACTACGTAGGCAAACTTCGCACTGTCTTATGCTTCAGCGTAACTGGGTATGAGTGGCAGGCGAATTGTTACATTTGTTCCTTGATCTATTACCGAGTTGATCATCAAATATCCATTTAGTAATTTTACCCGATCGCTGATAAGTGCCAGACCCATTCCTTTTTTAGCCACCATTTCTGCCTCAAACCCTTTCCCATTGTCCTGGGCTTCAATAATGATCTGTTTTTCTTCTTCGCGCACCTCTATTGTTGCGTGGGTAGCTTTGGCATGTTTAACAATGTTATTAGCTAATTCCTGCACAATCCGGTAAATAGCGGTCTGGAAATGCTTTTCCAATACAGAATGCACGCTCAATTGACAATAAAGTTGCAGCTTGTCAGTACTTAAATGCGTACTGATGTCCTCAATGACGGCTCGTAATCCGAAGGTTTCCAGTATTGCCGGGGTAAGTTCATGGGAAATGGTCCGGGTAAGCCCGATAGCTTGTAATAACAACTGATTTGATTTTTTCCAGGAGGTGATTGCCTGCTCAACATTTATCAGCGGTTGAGACGGGTCAATCATTTCTAATTGCATCTTGGCAGCAAATAAAACTTGTCCTAATCCATTGTGCAAACTCTCGGCAATGCGTTTTTTTTCTCGTTCCTCCGCATCCAGAATACCATGGAGCAACTGTTGCTGGGTTTTCAGCTCCCATTGCAGCCGTTCTTCTTCCAAGCGTTTCCGCTCGGTAATGTCCTGGAAAGTTAAAACTGCTCCATCACCGAGCCTTACAATAATAAACTCAAACCAGTGATGAAATCCTTCATAAGGATACCATACTTCAAAATGACTTGTCTTACCAGTTTCTACTACCTGTTGAATGTTTTCAAAAATCACTACTTTTTTGGTGCCAGGGTATTGTTCTAAGAGACGAAGACCCACCAAATCATTCCGTTGTAAGAAGGTATCGGTTATCTGATTGGTTATAATCCATTCAAAATCAACAATTTCTGACTGTTCATTGCGGATTGCCTTAAAAGCTTGTATGCCATTGATGGAAGCATCTATCACAGCTTTCAACAAATCCTGGCTTTCCAGTCTTTGTGCTTCGGCCAGCTTCCGGTCGTGAATATCAGTAACCGTACCAGCCCAATAATCAATGTTTCCTTTCTCATCTTTCACTGGCAAGGCAATGGCTAGCTGCCAGCGGTATTGCCCATCATAGCGCCGCATACGAGCCTCATGTTTATAGGGTTGACCAGTAGCTATGGCTTCCCGCCATGCTTTATCTACGTTCACAATATCAGCCGGATCATACGTTTGTTGCCAGCCATAATCCCGAATTTGTTCAAAACTAAGGCCGGTGTACTCATACGTTCGCTTGTTAAAATACGTACTATGGCCATTTGTTGAAGCTATCCAGGCCATTTGTGGCAATGCATCAATGAAATGGCGGAGCTTGGCTTCACTGATATGAGCGGCTTGCTCAGCTCGCTTCAAGTCTGAAATATCTACGCTCCAAACCAGAATCTGGTTCTCTATGCGCACGTATTGAAACATAAAATAGCCATCGATAGTCTCATCATGCATCTCATCCTGGTGCAAAATTACTTCTCCAGTTTCCCAGGCCTGCACTACTTTCGACCAGTTCATGCTTTCTTGCAGCACTGGAAAAAGCTCGAGCATCTTTTGCCCGAGCATCTGCTCCTCAGTGAGGCTAAAAAAGGAAGCCTGTCTGCGGTTCATCATCCGGTAGATTACATCCACCAACTTCCCCTCCTGGTTAAAGACCGGCTCCAGTAATGCCATCCCTCCATAAGCCGTATCAATGATGGCCTGCAACAAAACTGTCTTTCTTTTTAATTCTTCTTCTGCTAGTTTTTGCTCAGTAATGTCCTGAGCCGTTCCTACAATTTTAACGGCATTGCCCTCCTGGTCACAAATGATTTTCCCATGACTGGCCATGTACCGGGTTTGACCATCCCGCAGGTAAATTCTCCGTAAGTAGGTATAGGGCTTTTTCTCTTTAGCGGCCTCTTGTATGATCTCCCGGATTAGTATAGCATCTTCCGGATAAGAAATGGAATCAATCCAACCCAGGGTAGGTTCTATGCTTTGCGGCTCATGTCCCAGTAAGCGGAACATGTTATCTGAAAACAGGAAGGTAAAGGTAGAAAGATCTCCTTCGTAGCTGCCCATTCGTCCTATCGTTTCTGCTTTCCGGAGCAAGCTTTCGCTTCTACGGAGCTTTTCAGCTGCTTCTACCTGCTCAGTAATGTCCTGCAAGGTTCCATATACCCGTATAGGGATTTGCTGCTCATCCCGGAAGACAACCGCTTTCCGCTGTATGTGACGGATCGTGCCATCACGCCAAACAATCCGTTGCTTCAAGTCTACAGGCTTATGATCAGTACGTGCCCACCCAATGCTTTCCTGAAAGGCTTGCCTGTCATCTGGATGCACAAAAGCAGTGAGTTTTTCCAAATTCATTTTCTCGCTTTGCGGTTCAAGTCCGTGGATGCGGTAAAATTCGTCTGAGCAATAAATAATTTCCTCCTCATAGTTCCGCTCAAAGCTACCGATATGTCCTAAGGCTTGTGCTTCTTTCAGCCGAATGTGCTCTTCCTGAAGCCTTTCCCACGCTTGTTTGGCATTCTGTTGCTCATTCAGCCATAAGAAATGGGTTTCCTGGGCGGTTACCTGAATGGCTTCTCCCATCTTTTGCAGGTCTTTCATTTGATGACCTTGCCGGGTGAGTATGGTCACATCTTCTACCTTATGCACGATGCATAATACATTTCCCTCTTTATCCAGTACCGGCGTATTTAACGGCTTCCAGTAACGCTGCACAAAATGGCCTGTTTTCTGCGGATCAGGCAGATTGTAATGCTGTACCGACATGACGTGGGGTTGTTTAGTGTCCAGTACCTGTCGCAGGGATTCTGCCAGATGCTGTATAGTAGCCGCCTCCTGTGTTGCTGGCGAGCCGGCAAATACCTCAAAGATAGACCGTCCCACCAGATCTTCTCTGTGCGTAAAGGTGGTTTTAAGATAGCTATCGGTGACTACCTGAATCACTAAATCAGAAGATAGAATGAGGTAGCAGTCCGGAAGAGCTTCAAAGATTCGGAACTGATCCAGGGGCTGGGCTGAAAGGGAAGGAATAGCCATATAAGAGAAGACTTAAAAATTTCTAAGCTGAAGCTGTATCAGGTACTCGGTAGAATTAGAAGCATCCTATTTGCCTGCTTGATAACTTATTAAGGTAACAAGAATCACAGCCAACGTGCAAATTAATAATGTGCTACTCCCCAGATTCAGAACCACTAGCTAAGCTCAAAACAGTGATTAAAGTAGTAGTCAAAGGCAAACAAAACGTAAGCAGTACTCGCCCAGTTTCAAGGCGAAAGTAGCCTTAGAGGCCCTTAAGGACAAAGAGACGTTAGCGGAATTGTCCAAGAAGTTTGTACGGGGTCGCCCGGCGGTAGAAAATCATTTTGCTCACTTAAAAGTCTTGCGCATTATCAAGGATGTCGGCCGTAATTACAAATTAAATTTCCGACAAGACATTATTGACACGGCTTGCAGGCTACATAGCTTCCGTATTGATAACAGAATCAGACGATTAACCTTCTGCTTATAATCTCTGGTATGTTGTATTTTAAGTTAGTAGTAAGTGCGTCTATTCGAGTTTGAAGAGAAAAAGGGGATTTTTCTCTTCAGGGCATTGAACGCCTTTCTCATTTGGGAAAGTCTGGCAAAAAATAAAATCGCTGCCTCACCCAACCGTGGGAGGCAGCGATTTTGATGGGGTGACGCGCGTCGACGAACCCCCCATTCAACCTTTCACACCGGAAATAACCAAGGCACCGCAATCAAGTGCCGCCTTTTTGTCGGGGTACTTCTGGTCTACCAACTCAAATACTTCCCTTTTGATTTTCTCTTTCGTAGCGGCATCGGCTTTGCTCATTGCCGCCACTACCGGAGCCGCCACTTCATTCATGAAGTTCCAGTACTGATCGTTGGAACCGGCGTTCAATTTACCTGTGACTTCCCGCTCGGATACATTTTTCAGGCCTGACTTTCTAAGCAGATCGGCCAGAAAGCCAGGTTGGGCGCACCGAAACATGCCCGGAGCACCGGGAGGCGGCGTTGGGACTTCCATATGCTTATTGATGTTGCGCATGATAGCCGTAATCCAGACGTTTTTGTCGGGCTGGCCCCACACGGCCGTTGCCAATCTGCCGCCCGGCTTCAGTACCCGCATCATCTCACGGGCAGCCATTTCCATGTCGGGGAAAAACATAAAACCCAAACGGCAACTGACGGCATCGAAGCTGGCGTCTTCAAAGGGCAGTTCACACACGTCGCAGGTCAGGGTTTCGACGTTGGACAATCCCTTGCGGGCAGCATTGTCGCGGGCCACTTCCAGCATGCCTTCGGACAGGTCGGTGATCACCACTTTTCCGTTTTTAACGATCTTGGCAATGCTCAGACCGGGTTCTCCGGTGCCGGCAGCCAGGTCCAGCACCGTATCCGTCTCTTTCAGCTGCAAAGAGCGAATGATCTCCTCTCCCATCGGCTTCAGCCAATTCATGGTGAAGTCGTCCCACTTTCTCCAGCCGGAAGAAAACTTGTTCCAGGTTTGTTTTTGCTGTTCACGAATTTGCTCCAATTGTGCTTCCATTGATTTAGATTGGTTTTGTTGTTATTGAAATTGATGATGGGCTCACTCATTCATTGCTGGCTTCTGATGCTGTTTGAAGGTGAATGTCCGCACCCCCCAGTTGGTATACAGTCATTACCCAAAACTGGTAAGCGGGGGTGCAAGGGCGTTATCTATTTCCACAGCAACAGCTTCCTGCTGGCCACGTGCTCACCGTCTACCACCAGGTGATAAATGTATATGCCGGCGGCCAGGCTCCCCACGGAAAGCTGCACGGCCCCCTGCCCTTTGCCAGTCAATTCCTGGCTATGCACTTCCTGCCCGTTGCTGGTGTACATTTTCAACTGCGCTGAATGGATTTGCTCAGGCAGGTAATAGCGGATCACGGTGTGGCCCTGGGTCGGATTGGGTTCATTCTGGTACAGGATGGCCTCCTTGCCGGTGTCTTTTCGTTCGGAAGTCAGCAAAGTTTCCAGCTGGTTCAACCGTTGGGTAAGGGCCGCAATCTGTTGCTGCTGGCTATCCAGCCGGGCATCTTTTTCCTGAATCTGCTTTTGTTGTTCTTTAACGGCATTGACCAGCACGTACGTGAGGGCATTTGCATCGTAATCCAGGTATTGGGTCTGCTTGCCGGTGGTGTCCTGGTAAGTGAACTGACCCACCATGTAGGGCGCAATCTTCTGCATGTCCTGGGCAATCACGCCCACGTACTGCTGGTCGGTGGGCATGCCCGCTTCTCCGTTGTATTTGAACCACACCGGCTTGATCTTCTGCAATACCTCCAGTCCATCGGCGAAAGTGCTGATGTCCTTCTTGAGTCGGCGATCCGAAGCTACGGTCCAGCTTCCGCCGCCCGGCTTGGCTGCCGTGCCGTTCACGTGCAATAGATAAGCCGGAGCGGAAGTGCCAATGCCTACGTTGGTATTGCTGGTAGCTCCGTTGGTACCGTTAATGGAACCCAGCACCAGGGAGTTGGAGGCCGACACGTACGACTTGCTACCGATGGCAACGGCATTGGACAACGCTACTCCGGAAGGAGAAAAGGCATTGAAGCCGATGAAAATGTTGTTATTCCCGATGTTGTGATAGCCGGCAAAGGTACCAATGGCCACGTTAGCCGATCCAGTGGTATTCAGGTAGCCCGCTGCGTTACCCAGGTAGGCGTTGTTGGCTCCACTGGTGTTGTTGAAACCGGCTTGTTTGCCCAGGAAGAAGTTATAAAAGCCGGTGGTGTTTTGATAGCCCGACTTAGTGCCCAGGAAAGCATTGTCGTAGCCGGTGGTGGTTTTGTAGCCGGACTGGTGACCGATGAAGGAGTTGTTGGAGGCCGTGGTAGCGGAGTAACCTGCTTCCGCTCCCAGCATCACATTGTAGCCACCGGTGGTATTGCTCAAGCCGGCTTTGTAGCCGTAATAGGTGTTGTAACCACCCGTGGAGTTGTTCTGGCCGGCACCGTTGCCGGTGAAGGTATTCTGAATGCCGGTGGTGTTGCTCAGACCGGCCAGACTGCCCAAAAACGTATTGTTGTAGCCGGTGGTGTTGTTTCTGCCCGACTGGTAGCCCACAAACGCATTGTTGCCGGACGTGGTAGTGGAATAGCCCGCCTGGTAGCCGACGAAGCTGTTGTTGCTGGCCGTCGTGCCCGCGTAACCCGCTTCGGCACCCAGCATTACGTTATAAGAACCGGTTGTATTACTGAAACCCGCCAGGGCACCCAACATGCTATTGCTGGTTCCACTGCTATTGGTAAATCCGGCATAGGCACCCATAAAGCTATTGCTATTGCTGGTGGTGGCGCGTCCGGCGGCGTAACCCACAAAGCTGTTGTACTTGCCGGTAGCGTTGGAATAGCCGGCCTGCGTACCCAGGTAGCTGTTCTGAAATCCGGTGGAGTTGGAATACCCCGCCTGGTAACCCACAAAGCTGTTTTCGGAACTACTGCTTCCGCTGCTGCCCCGGCCGGCATCCGTACCCACGTACACATTCCGTTCGCCGGTCACATTATAATACCCCGCATATTTGCCCAGGTAGCTGTTGAGCCTGCCCGTGGTGTTGTTGGTTCCCGAGCCGGCCCCCACAAACACATTGTCGTATCCGGTGGTCGTATTCAGCCCCGAAGCCAATCCCATAAAGCTATTGTAATTGCCCGTGGTAGTGTAGTAGCCCGACTGAAAACCAAAGTAGCTGTTGGCAAAACCCGTGGTAGTAGAGTAGCCGGCGTTAGCGCCCACGTAACTATTGAACCCACCAGTGGTATTGCTGTAGCCGGCGTTGGTACCCAACATCACGTTGTAAGAGCCGGACGTATTGAGGGCGCCAGCCCTTGAACCCAAAAAACTGTTGAAGGCACCCGTGGTATTATAAAAACCGGCCCGATAACCAATGTAACTGTTTTCGTACCCGCTGGTGTTGTTGAGGGCTGCCTGATAACCCACGAAGGTGTTGTACAATCCGGTGTTGTTGATGCCTGCCTGGAAGCCGGCGAAGTAATTCTGTGCCCAGCTACTGCTGACACTGAGTGCGAAGCAGAGAAATAGCACGGAAAGGATGCGTTGAAATGTTTTCATGACAAAATAGAGTTTAGAGGTTTTAGGTGATGGTTGTAATTCAAAAGCACAAAACGGCTCCGGCCGGGCTGTAAACAGCCGGTTGCGTTGGAAGGAATGGCCTTTACAAATGATTTAGTAGCTCAGCTTAGGCAGCCTTTTTAAAATGGCAGCCGCGTGTTGATCCAACCGGGCAAATGGTCGAAGAAAGAGCCGTAGCCTGCAGTAGCCGCCCTGATGGGGAACGTAAATTCGGAGTTGTTCATAAGACTTAGAAAGTAGGTTGAAAACTTGGTTAGAAGCTGTCCGAAAGGTAGGCTCATTCCTTCTTTTGGCTGAACAGGAATGTTTCAAAGTCAAACAGGTATGTTTCCTGCCTGGTTTTATGGCAAAAAACCGTAAAATGGACTTTAAGAAGATGAGAAGCAGAAAGTAAAATGGGAGTAGCACCTGGCGACGAATAGCGGATAGCAAGCAATGGATCTCCTGGCAACGAACGCGTTGATCAGCGTGATGTCATCCTTAGGGCAGGCGTGATGAGTTTTTAATAAAAGAAGCGTCCCACGTTAACAGGCAACTTAGCCTCTTCAGGCTATTGATGCGCCTATCTCTACTTTGTCATTCTACCACCTCAACTGACAAAATGGAACGATCTAATAATTAAAACTCATAACCCTTGCGCTACGGGCGGCTTTCTCTTCCGGCTTTTTCCGACTCAGTTTGCGCCACTTACTGTTACCCGCTGAGAAACTGCTTCTTTCGACCCGTAATCACTGGGATTGACGCCGAACATCTTCTTGAAGTTGCTGGCGAAATAGGAGACGTTGTTAAATCCCACTTCGTACATCACATCGGCGATGTTGCCGTACTGCTGCTCGATCAGTGAAGCCGCCCGTTTCAGCCGAATGGAGCGGATAAATTCGCTGGTCGACTGATCGGTCAGGGCTTTGAGCTTCCGGTGCAGTTGCACCCGACTCATCCCGATTTCGTGCACGAAGGTTTCTACGCTGAAATCGGTGTCGGACATGTGGGCTTCGACAAGGGCAATGGCTTTATTCAGAAACACTTCATCAGAGGAGGTAATGGCAATGTCTTTGGGCTGGAGTTTTACTTCCCGGGAAAAGCGCTCCCGCAGCTTTTTCCTTTGTTCGATCAGGTTCCTTACCCTGACCTTTAATTCTTGCACGCTGAATGGTTTCAGAATATAGTCGTCGGCACCGGTTTCCAGGCCTTCGATCCGGCTCTCTTCCGTGGCTTTGGCCGTGAGCATCACCACCGGAATGTGGCTGGTCCGCTCATCGGTTTTCAGTTGCCGGCAAAGCGCTACGCCGTCCATTCCGGGCATCATCCGGTCGGTGATAATCAGGTCGGGAATTTCTTTACGGGCTGCTTCCAGTCCATCAGTGCCGTTGGACGCTTCAATAATCCGAAATTCCTGCGCGAAACTTTCCCTTATAAATTCCCTGACTTCAGTATTGTCCTCCACCAGCAGCATCAGCGGCTTCAATCCTCTTTCACTTTCCTGTACGGACCAGGTTTTCCACTCCGGCGATTGACTGCCGCGTACGGATTCTGACGCTGATACAAATGGGGCTTCCGGTTCAGTGGAATTTTTGACTTCGAAATGGCAGTCAGGCAAGGGCAGCCGCACCTGGAATTCGCTCCCCTGCCCTACTTCGCTGCGTACAGAAAGGGTCCCCTGGTATAATTCCACCAGTTCCCGTACCAGGGCCAATCCGATACCCGTCCCTTCCTGTTCGCGCACCTGGGAGCTATCTACCTGATAGAACCGGTCAAATATCTGATCCAACTGTTCGGCCGGAATGCCCATACCCGTGTCGCTCACGGTCAGTGCCAGTTGCCAATCCGCATCGGTTTCGTTTTGTTGCAGGCAAACGGAAATCCTCACTTTTCCTTCCGGGGGCGTAAATTTGAAGGCATTGGAAAGCAGGTTGTTGACGATTTTTTCCAGCACGTCGGCGTCATACCGGGCTTGAATGGTTTGGTAGGCAGATACAAACTCCAGGTGAATATTTTTGCTTTCGGCCAGGGAGGCAAAAGAATACGTAAGCACTTTCAGCCGCTGGTGGATGTCGCCCGACACCAGATGAATTTTCATGGAGCCCGCTTCCAGTTTCGAAAAATCGAGCAACTGATTGATCAGATTCAGCAGATGACGGGCATTCCGCTCAATCAGACCGTATTGGCTTTGTACCTGTTCGGCGGTGGCCTGCCCGGCTTTTAGTTTTTCCAGCGGAGCCAGAATCAGGGTGAGCGGGGTACGAAATTCGTGGGAAATGTTAGTAAAGAAGCGGGATTTTACCCGATCCAGCTCCTGCAACTGATGCGTCTGGTGTTCCAGTTGGGCCGACTGCTCAGACAGTTGTTCGTTGGTAAGCGCCAGTTGTTTGGACTGGGCCGCCAGTATGCTGGCCTGCTTTTCCAGTTGCGTATTTTTCTCCGCAATCTCCTGGCTTTTTTCTACCAACAAACGGTTCTGCCGGATTTTCAGTCGTTGCCGGTTCACGACCAAGCCCGTAATGACGAGCAGGGCCAGCAGGCCGGCCAGCATGGAGTTACGAATCCAGATTTCCCGTTCCTGATCTTTCTGCAACAGCGCCATTTCGGCCTGCTTCTTTTCTACCAGATAGGCCGCTTCCAGCTGCGCTATTTTGCGGTCATTCTCCTGGTTGAATATGGAGTCGCGCAGTGCCAGTACATTGGACTGGTGACGAAAAGCCTGTTGGTAGTCCTCCAACTGGGTATACGCCTGGGTCAACCCTTCGTGTGCCGACAGTTTGTTTTTAATGAGCTGATTGGTTTCAGCCAGTTGCAGCGACTGCTGGTAATACCCAACCGACTGCCTCACCTTTCCCATTTGCCGGTATACATCCGCAATACCGTTCAGGGCAATGCTCTTGGATTGGTTGGCGACGAATTGCTCACTGAGTGCCAGTGCCTGCTGAAAGTAAGCCAGTGCCGGTTCGTATTGACGCAAACCCAGATTCACGATTCCCAGGTTGTTATACACATTGATTTTACCCCTCTCCAATTGTATAGAGTCGCACAACTGGAGCGACTTATTGAGATAAAACTGCGCCTGATCGTACTGTTGCCGTTCCTGGTATACCACCCCGATGGCATTCAGCGCAAACACTTTACTTCTTTTGTCTCCGGTTACGTCGTGGACTGGCAAAGCTTTGAAAAGGTATTTCAGGGCATCGTCGTACTTCTGCTGATTGAGCATCAGGATACCGATGTTATTCAGGTTGTTACCTACAATATCCCGATCTCCGATCTCTTCGGCAATCCGCATGCTATTGAGATAATACTCCATCGCTTTTGAATAGTCGCCTAAATCTTCCGACACCATGGCGATATTGCCCTGAATGGTGGACATACCCCGCTTTCGGCCTGCCCTCTGATAATATGCCAGCGCTTTTTCGTATTCTTTCAGGGCTTCCGGGTTCTGGTTGCGGGTATAGTAATAGTTTCCCAGCGCATTGTGGCCACGAGCCAGGCCAAAAGTATACTTGAGCTGCGTGGCCAGTTGAAGGCATTGTTCGGCGTAGTTTTTGGTCTTTGCCGGGTCGTTTCCCCAGTTTTTGTATTGATAAGAAAGGTCGCTGAGCAACAATACCCGATTGGTATCCGCGGGCGAATGGGCCAGCAGTTTTTCCAGGCTATCGATCTGATGCTGCTGCGCCCGGGCAGGAATGGCCAACCAACTGTTCAGCAGCAAAAGGAAGTACACGGCGACACGTTTCATAGCAGAGGAGTGAATAGGAAGTTACCGGCATCCCGATCAAAGTACGCCGGACGGATGATCAGCAAGGGTGGCGCAATGAGCGCCGTTTCGGGAAAATCCTTTGTGCCGATTGCTTCGAAGCCCAGCCATTCTTAGTTGGTCTACTAATTACGCTGAAAGTAAACAGCAAGTCAAGCACTTGCGAAAGCGAAAAAGCGGTTTCCTCAAACCTTTTTGAAAAGAACCGCAATGGGCTAGCTGGCAAATACCGGCTTGCTTCATTCTCTGGAGCTGTCGAACGAAAACCACGTAATCATTCCGATTTATCACTACAATTTCCTAATTTGAACGCGGTAACCCTTTCCAATCGTGTCTGTATCTCTCCCATCCATTCCAGTCCAGAAAAACCGCCTGTATGCCGACGTGCAGGAGTTTACGTCCATTTACCCAGCGCGTAACCACCGCAACCTGGATTCGCTCAACTACGCGGCCCAACTCATCGCCCACGAATTCAACAAACTGGATTGTAAAGTAGAATGGCAGCGGTACACGGTGAAAGGCAAAGAGTACAAAAACGTACTGGCCACCTTTGGCGACGTGAGCAAACAGCGGGTAGTCATTGGTGCGCACTATGACGTGTGCGGCGATCAGCCGGGTGCCGACGACAATGCCAGCGCCGTGGCCGGTTTGCTGGAAGTGGGCCGGCTCCTGCACGAACTTAAACCCACGCTCGATTACGGGATCGAACTGGTTGCCTATTCCCTGGAAGAACCGCCCTACTTTGCCACCCAGCAGATGGGGAGCGCCGTTCACGCCACTGACCTGGCTACAAACAAAGTAAAGGTGAAGGCTATGATTTGTCTGGAGATGATCGGCTACTTTACGGACCGGCCCGATTCACAGCGCTTTCCGGTGTCCGCTTTGAAGTACATTTATCCGACGACCGGCAACTTCATTACGGTAGTAGGCCCGCTCAGTGACTTATTTTTCGTGCGTAAAGTTTCCCGGCTCATGCGACAGGCCGCCCATATCGACGTACAGACGTTCGCCGCCCCGCGGTGGATTCCCGCCATCGGTCTGTCCGACCAGCGCAACTACTGGGCACGGGGCTTCCGGGCAGTCATGATCAACGACACCTCCTTCTTCCGGAATCCGCACTACCACCAGCTCACCGACACCCTCCATACCCTGGATTTCGACCGGATGGCGGAGGTAGTGAAAGGCGTGTACTGGGCCGCTACGCATTTGTGAGAGACAGAGCTCTCCTTTGGAAGTATTAGTAAGCCCTTGCTGGTGTTCGATGCGTTACCGTTGCAGTGTCTTATGACCTGCAACCGAGAGCAGGAACTTGGCAGACGTTGTTTTAACCAAATAGCATCTTCCATTGGCCCATAACCGGTAGCTCCCTGCGCTTGGAAATGCCCTATTTGCCACAACCAGCCTTCACTTATTCAGAAAAGCGAAACGGGCGCTGGGCGCAGTGGGTTTACTGCCAACCTCCGCCCAGCGCCCGGTATACGTCTACCATCACGTTTAGCCGCTGTTGCCGGATCTCAGCCAGGGTCAACTCCGCCCCAAGGGCGTTGCTCTGGGCGGTAATTACTTCCAGATAAGTAGCCATTCCGCTGTTGAATAATAGCTTCGCGTTGGTAATGGCACCCTTCAGCGTCGACACCCGCAAAGCGGCCACCTGTTCCTGCTCTTTCAGTTTCTGTACGCCAACCAGGGCATCCGATACTTCCCGCACGCTGTTGGTAACCACTTGTCTGAATTGGATGGCTGCCTGCTCCTGCCGGACGCGGGCTATTTCCAGTTGGGTTTTCAACTGGCGTCGCCCAAAAATGGGTTGCGTCAGGCCACCGCCTACCGTATAAAAGAGAGAGGAAGGCAGCAGAAACCAGTTGCCAGCCCGAAATGCGTTGAAGCCGCTACTGCCCGTAATCACGAATGCCGGGTACATACTGGCCTGCGCTACGCCCATTTGAGCGTGTGCCGCCGCCAGATTCATTTCGCTCGCCCGCACGTCGGGGCGGTTGGACAACAATTGCACCGGTACGCCAGTCAGCAAGGTGTCGGCCAGGGGGAAAGCCTCCAGGCGGGTAGAGCGCGGTATGCTGTCCGGCATGTCGCCCAGCAATTGACGAAGCCCGTTTTCCTGTATCACAATGGCTTGCTCCAGTTGAGATCGAATCAGGGCGGCCATTTGCCTTTGGGCCTGGGCCTGCTCTACGGCCAGTTGGGTTACTTCACCCGCTTCTTTTTGCAAGCCGACCAGTTGCACAATGGAGTCGCCCAGTACCAGGTTGCGCCGGGCAATGTCCAGCTGCGCATCGAGCAGTAGCAGGGTGAAATAACCGCGCGCAACGTTGGCAATCAGTTGGGTCTGTACGGCTTTTGCCGCCTCCTCCGTTTGCAGATAGGTCGCCCGCGTCGCTTCGTTTTGTCGCCGCAGCTTGCCCCAGATGTCCAGCTCCCAGGACAAGCCCAGGTTGGCGTTATAATCTTCCAAATGCCTGCTACCGATAAAGTTCTCCAGGCTCAATCCGTTCAGGCTGTTTTTGGAAGGGGTAACGGTTGAGGCGGTTACCTGTGCCTGCACCGTTGGCGACAGCGTATACCGTGCCTGCCGAAGGGTTGCCTGGCTCTCTTCGATTCGCTTGATTGCAATCTGCAAATCGAAATTGCCCACCAACGCCCGGTCAATTAACTGCTGCAGCTCGGTATGTTGGAAAAATTCGCGCCAGGGTACCCGGGCTACCGTTACGGAGTCCATTTTTGCTGCCCCGCGGAATTCAGCCGGCAGCGAAACCTGCGGGCGTTGGTAATTCTGCCCGACTTTGCAGCCCGAAAAGATGGTTATCAGGAATAGGAGGCCCCAATAAAGGTGCTTCCCGGCTCGGACGATCGCAGGCCGTCTAAACGGGGCCAAAGCCGTCGGACGGTGACTGCCCCTGGAAAAACGAATGTGTGTCATGGGTGATTCGGTGAATGATTGACTTGCAACGCTTGAGGAACGCCATGCACAGCAGAAGTTGGACCTTGGAATGATTCAGGCTGGGGAAGCGTTGGGCGTCCGCTTATTTTCTCCTGCAGGGTCTGGAAGAGAACGTATAAGACCGGCACGATAAAAACGCCCAGGATAACCCCCGTCAGCATCCCTCCTGCCGTTCCGATGCTAATGGAGTGATTTCCTTTGGCCGATGACCCCGTAGCACCCATCAACGGAATCAAGCCCATGATAAAAGCAAAGGAAGTCATCAGAATAGGACGCAGGCGGAGTTGTGCCGCTTCCAGGGCGGAAGCCACCAGGGCCATTCCCGCCCGTCGTCGCTGTATGGCGTATTCAACAATCAGAATGGCGTTTTTGGCCAGCAGCCCGATGAGCATGATCAAGCCGACCTGTACGTAGATGTTGTTGTCGATTCCGGCCCAGCCGATGCTCAAAAAGACGCCCAGCACGCCGGTTGGTACCGACAGGATGACCGCCATCGGCAGCAGGTAGCTTTCGTACTGGGCCGCCAACAGGAAATAGATAAACACCAGACTAAGCAGGAAAATGAGCCCTGACTGATTGCCGGCGGAAATCTCTTCGCGGGTAATACCGGTCCATTCGTAGGTGTAGCCATTGGGCAACTGCTTTTGCGCCACTTCTTCCACCGCCCGGATGGCATCGCCGGAACTGTAGCCGGGTTTGGGTACACCATTGATCACAACGGCGTTGAACAGGTTATTACGAACGACCACTTCCGGCCCATAGACACGCTTCAGGGAGGCCACCGTTGTCATCGGAACCATCTGCCCCGTCGCACTTTTGACGTAAATGCCGTTGAGAGACGAAGGATCGGCCCGGTAAGGACTTTCTGCCTGGGCGATGACCCGGTAAAATTTCCCGAACCGGTTGAAGTCGGAAGCAAAGGTACTGCCGTAGTATACCTGCATGGTCTGCAGAACATCGCTCGTCGAAAGCCCAAACTGTCGGGCTTTCCTGGCATCAATTTCCAGCGAATACTGGGGTGTTCCGGCATCGAAGGTGGTAAAAGCCGCCCCTATTTCCGGACGTTTGCTCAACGCTTCGATCAATTGGGTCGCCGTGGCCGAAAGTTTATCCAGTTTTCCTCCGGTTCGGTCCTGAAGCACCATTTCAAAGCCATCGACATTGCCAAAACCCGGAACGGTGGGAAAGGTAAACACGTCGAGGTGGCCTTCGTCGACTTTGGCCAACTCTTCATTGATTGCCTGCATGACCGATTCCAGGTCCTGAATAGCGCCCCGTTCGGCATACGGCTTCAGGTTCAGGAACCCAACGGCATAAGAAGGGCTAATGGTATTGGCAATGATGTTCATGCCGCTGATTCCAAAGTGACTTTTTACTGCCGGCATGGCACGCATCATCCGGTCGATCCGATCGGCTACTTTTTGCGTTCGCTGCAGGGACGACCCCGCCGGTAACTTGAGCGAATAAACAATGAAGCCCTGGTCTTCGGCGGGAATAAAGCCGGTTGGCGTGGTGCGCACCAGCCAGAATGTGAGCGCCGTGACCAGCGCCAGGCCACTTAATGCGACCCATTTATGCCCAATCAACCACCCCGTCATCCTCACGTAGCGACCGGTTACGGCGGAGAAACCGGCGTTAAAGCTGTTGTAAAACCGGGCAGTGAATCCGGGCTTTCCTGACGGATGATTGTCAGCGGTGTGTTTGTTCTTCAGGAGCAAGGCACACAGTGCCGGACTCAGGGTGAGGGCGTTCACGGCGGAAATCACAATTGCGATGGCCAGCGTGAAAGCAAACTGCTGGTAAAATACCCCCGCGGGTCCCTGCATAAAACCCACCGGAACGAATACGGCGGCCATCACCAGGGTAATGGAAGCAATGGCTCCCGAAATTTCCTGCATCGAGCGGAGCGTAGCCACCCGGGGAGTCTGATTTCCCTGCTCCAGCCGGGTATGTACCGCTTCTACCACCAGAATGGCATCATCTACCACAATGCCAATGGCCAGGACCAGCGCAAAGAGCGTCAGGAGGTTAATGGTAAAACCAAACAGCTGCATGAAAAAGAACGTCCCGACGATGGCTACCGGCACGGCAATGGCCGGAATCAGGGTAGAGCGAAAGTCCTGCAGAAACAGAAAGACCACCAGAAAAACCAGCACAAACGCCTCAATCAGTGTGTGCGTCACCTGATCGATGGATTCATCCAGGAACGTTTTGGTGCTGTAGGTAAGACCATACTGGATACCTTTGGGAAAGGCTTTGGCCGCTTTGTCCATAATGGCCAGCATTTCTACCTGGATGTCGTTGGCGTTGGAACCGGCTGCCTGAAAAACGGCAATGCCAATGCCCGGCTTCCCATCGATTCGGGTGTCTCCGTTGTAGGTGAAGGAACCAAACTCCAGACGCGCAACATCTTTGAGCAGAATGGCCGCCCCGTCGGGGTTCGCTTTCAATACGATCTGGTCAAATTCTTCGGGTTGATTGAATTTACCCTTGTATTTGATGACGTACTCGAATGCCTCGGCCGTGTTTTCCCCAAGCCGGCCGGGGGCAGCTTCCAGGTTCTGGTCCCGGATCGCACCGAGCACTTCCTGGGGCGACAATCCGTAAGCCACCAGCCGGTCCGGTTTCAGCCATACGCGCATGGCGTAGTCTTTCACCCCGAACACCATCACCTGTCCTACCCCGTTCACCCGTTGCAGTTCTGGAATCAGGTTGATTTTGGCGTAGTTCTGCAAAAACGTTTCGTCATACACGGCCGCGGTGCTGGTCAGGTCAATGACCATGATCATGCTATTCTGCTGCTTCTGGGTCGAAATACCGGCCTGTACCACTTCGGTGGGTAGCAGACTGGTCGCCTTGGCCACCCGGTTTTGTACGTTCACTGCGGCCAGATCCGGATTGGTCCCCAGTTCGAAAAAGACGTTGATCACCACGGCACCGTCATTGCCCGCCGTTGAGGTCATGTAGGTCATATTTTCCACCCCGTTGATGGCTTCTTCCAAGGGCGTGGCAACCGAACGGGCGACCACTTCGGCGTTGGCTCCGGGATACGAAGCCGTTACCTGAACACTGGGTGGCGCAATGTCGGGAAACTGGGTTACGGGCATGGTCAACAGGGCAATCAGCCCCAGCAGAACCAGCAAAATCGAGATGACCGTCGCCAGAACGGGTCGTTCAATGAATGTCTTTAGCATATCCAGCGAGATATTTCGGGTAGCGATTGGCGTACCCCTCGTTTAGGTGAGAAGAATAAATTAGAATTTGCTCGTTTGCGGATTGGTATCCTGCGCGACGAGCCGGGGAGTAATGACGTCGCCATCGCGGAGGAAGTCCAGCCCACTACGCACAATGCGTTCGCCAGGACGAACTCCCTCCTGGATCAGGTAGAAGTTGCCGCTTTTGCCCAGCACCTGGAGCGGCCGGCTCTCCACCTTATTGCTGTCTCCCAGGGCAAAGACAAAGATCCGGTCCTGGCGCTCGAAGGTGGCTTCCTGCGGCACCACGATGGTTGCGTTGTGCGGCTGCGGAATCCGAATGCGTCCTGAAATCCCTGAGCGCAGCAATCCTTGCGGGTTGGGAAATACGGCCCGAAAGGTGATGGCACCCAACGTTTTATCGAACTGCCCGGAGACCAGTTCGATGCGACCTTTATGCTCGTAAGGGGTGTTGTTTGCCAGCAGCAACTCAACCGGCTGAAACTGCCGGATCTTCTCGGACAGGGTATCGCCAGCCGCCTGCCCGGTGAATTGCAGGAAGTCCACTTCGCTCATCGAAAAGTAGGCGTACAGTTGGCGAACGTCCGACAGGGTGGTGAGTGGTTGGGGCTCGGCGCGACCGACCAAGCTGCCGGGTTTGTACGGTAACCGACCGATGTAGCCAGCTACGGGAGCGGTAATCAGCGTGCGGTTCAAATTGGTACGGGCCGTATTGACCATCGCCTGCGCCTGCTCAACACTGGCCCTCGCGGCGTCGTAAGCCGACTGAGCCGTCCGGAGCTGCACTTCCGAAATCACCTGGTTCTGCACGAGCGGTGTCAGCCGGGCTACTTCCGTCGCGGCTTTGTCCTGGTTGGCTTTGGCGGCCAGGAGGTTGGCACTCGCGTTGGCAAGCTGCTCCCGGTAAATGCGGTCGTCAATCCGGAACAGGGGTTGCCCCAGGCTAACTGCCGCTCCTTCGTCGACGTAAATCTTTTCCAGATAGCCCTCTACCTGAGGACGAATATCCACATTGACTTTGCCTTCCAGCGTAGCCGGAAATTCCTGATACGTGGTCAGCGAAGCGGTTTGTACCTGAACCACGGGCAAGGAGGGTATATCGTTCGGCTGCGTGGTCTGCATTTGCTCGGCAGATGAGCTGCAACCCAACAACCCCCAGCAAGCGATCAGCGCCGGTACCGAATTCATCCGAAACGACCTGAGAAGCAGTTGACCGACTCTCTTCGTTGAGAGTGATGGCTGGCCTGGCTGCCAAAAGAGAATGGAGCGCTGCATAAAGCGTCCGGTAAATAAAGTTTGCATAACGAGCGTCAATGGGCGATTGATTTAGGAATGCAAAAGAGCGGTTTGCAGCGGGGGTGGGCAAGTATGGATGATGTATACGGCCAGAAGATGATGTATCGTGCAAAAACCAGGACGAACGCAATTGATCATTAAAATTTGACCATCTCCCCTTCCTCACTTTACTTTGTTGATACGTTGGCTTTCTGACCGTTCGTGCGTATGATACAGCAACTCCAAACTTGTCCCCGACCACGCTGGCTCCGGGAAGCCTTGTTATTCGTAGGCTTCTTTACCCTCAACTCTTTAACCTCCTGGGACCTGATCAATTCCCGGGCATTGCTGGGACAGGAATTCGTTTACTTCTGCCTGCTCTACGGACACGCCCAGGTGCAGCGTTTTTTCGTATTGCCCATGCTGCTCGATGGCCGGCAAACCCGAAAGTACGTGGTTCTCTCAGTCGCGATTCTGCTGTCTTTTTCGGTAATCCTGATGCAGGTCAGCGAATGGCTGTGCACCGAAGTAATAAAGAAGGAATTTATGCCGGGGCTGATTTACCTCTACACGGTAGCCACCACGCTGGTGAGCCTGCTGCTATTCAATGTGCCGCTGCTCATCAATCGTTTTTATGACCAACGCCGGCAGCAGGAGCATTCCAGGCTGTGCATGCAGGAAATGGAGCTGAGCGTACTCCGCTCCCAGCTGAATCCGCATTTCCTGTTCAACACGCTCAATAATCTCTACGGAATCAGCCTGCACGAGCCTTCCCGTACGCCGGATATGATCATGCAACTTTCGCAACTGCTTCGTTATCAACTGGAAAGTACACGCCGAACGTGGGTACCGCTGGCTGACGAACTTGAGTTTCTGGAAAGCTACGTAGCATTGGAAACCGGGCGGGTGGGCAGTCGCTGCCGCGTACATGTTACGGGTCTGGCCAATCAGGAGCCGGATGGATACGTAATCGCTCCCCTGCTGCTGATGCCCTTCGTCGAAAATGCCTTCAAGCACGGTACGGCCGGAATCAATCGTTGTGAAGTGGAAGTGTCACTCCGAATCCATGATCAGAAGCTTTATCTACACGTAGTCAACTCAGTACCTTGCCGGGTAAAAGCGCCCGTATCCACTGGGGTGGGATTGGACAATACCCGACAACGATTAGAGATGCTTTACCCCGGCACGCACGAGTTAACCATTCAGTCTTTTCAAGATCGCTTCGTAGTCAACCTGGTGCTACCACTCAGAAATTGCAACATTGAAAGCCTAGAGCCCATCCAGACGGAGGAAAACCCATCTTATTTAAATACACCTACGAATGATAACAGCCGAAAAAACGCGATGGTCAGGCAATCCGATCATCCGGCACAAGTACACCTGTGATCCGACCGTTATTGTGCACGATGACCGGGTATATCTGTATACCGGCCACGACGAAGCACCGGTAGGGGTTGAGGAATACGTGATGAACAAATGGTTATGCTTTTCGTCTGCCGATCTGGTGGACTGGCAGGCGCACCCGGTTCCACTGAGCGCCCGGCATTTTGCCTGGGCCAAGGGCGACGCCTACGCCTCCAAGGTGATCCAACACAACGGCCAGTTTTACTGGTACGTGTCCATCACCCACGCCACCATTGCGGGCAAGGCAATCGGAGTGGCAGTGGCCGATACCCCGACGGGGCCGTTCCGCGACGCCCGGGGGGCGGCGCTCATCACCAACGACATGACCACTGCCACCGACAGTGATATGGATGACCTTGACCCGACCGTGCTGCTCGACGATGATGGACAGGCGTATCTTTTCTGGGGCAATTCCCGCTGCTATTATGCCCGTCTGGGCCCGGATATGGTTACACTGGCTGGCCCCATCCGGACCGTCCAGCTACCCGACTTTTCGGAAGGAGCGCATCTTCACAAACGAAACGGGTGGTATTACCTCAGCTACGGGTACCAGATGCCGGAAAAAGTAGCCTATGCCATGAGCCGTAGTATTGACGGTCCCTGGGAATTCAAAGGTATTCTGAACGAAATTGCGGGCAATTGTGAAACCAACCGGCCGGCGATCATCGACTTCAAAGGGCAGTCCTACTTCTTTTACCACAACGGAGCGCTAAAGGACGGCGGGAGTCACCGGCGTTCGGTCTGCGTAGATTACCTCTATTACAATCCGGATGGCACGATGCGGCGGGTAGCCATGACTTCAGAAGGCGTCAGAGCGGTACTTTAACGATTAGCAACTCACTACACCTATGACCGAACGCCTCCGCTGCCTGATTGTCGATGACGAAATAGCCGCTCACTACGTGCTGGAAAACTACATCGGGCGTATGGACCGGCTGGAGCTGGCCGGACAATGCTACAACGCGCTGGATGCACTCAACTTCCTGCACCGTCAGCCTATTGACCTGTTGTTTCTGGACATCAACATGCCCGAACTGACCGGATTGGAACTGCTGGGTGCCCTGGGCTACACCCCACGCACCATTCTGACAACCGCCTATACCGAATACGCATTACAGGGCTACGACTTTGGGGTGACAGACTATCTGGTCAAGCCCATTCCCTTTCCGCGCTTCCTGAAAGCAGTCAACCGGGTGCTGGGCCAGCAACCGGCACCGGTGGAGGCATCTGCCCCTTCCATGCCCGTATCTACGGCCGCTTCCGATTCCATCATGGTCAAAGTGGATGCCGACTGGATGCGTATTAAACTGGACGAATTGCTCTACGCACAGAGTTGGGGCAATTACGTCAAATTGTTCCTGCCGGGTCGCATGCTGCTGACGCCCTTAACTACTGCCGAACTGGAAAGCCGGCTCCCTCCCGATCAGTTCGTACGCATTCACAAGTCATACATTGTGGCGCTCCATAAGGTAGAACGGTTGAGTGGTAATACCCTGCAAATCGGCAATACCGAACTGCCGGTGGGCATCACCTTCCGACGGGAACTCACCGAACGGTTGCACGGGTAAGCTTCATACTTTTAACCACTGCGGTCTTTTCGGAAACGGGATTGCTGAGATACTCCTGAAAAATCAGCAGATTGCATAAACTTCTTTATGAAATCTTTTATTCCCATCTTCCTACTGCTGATACTGGCTCCCGCAATTGGTCGGGCACAGGAAACCAATCAAAAACGCCGGGTGCTGGTATTGACCGATATTGAAAACGAACCGGACGATACCCAATCGATGGTCCGTTTTCTGACCTACGTCAATCAGTGGGATGTCGAAGGCCTCATTGCCACCACATCGGTGCACCAACCCAACCGGGTGGCCCCCGAAAAGATAAAAGAAGTCGTGCTGGCGTATGGAAAGGTGCGCAACAACTTGCTGCTTCATGAGAAGGGATACCCGGAGACCGACTATTTACTAAGCCGTATTAAAGAAGGATATGCGAATGTTGGCATGAAAGCCGTGGGTGCAGTAAAAGACTCCCCGGGCTCGGAATGGATCATCGCCGTAGTAGATAAAAAGGACGACCGCCCGGTGTGGATTCCGGTTTGGGGAGGTGCCAACTGCCTGGCGCAGGCACTTTGGAAAATAAGCATGACCCGCTCACCGGAGGAAGTCGAAAAGTTTGTTTCCAAGCTGCGGGTGTATACAATTTCGGACCAGGATGATTCGGGTCCCTGGATCAGAAAGACGTTCCCCAACCTGTTTTACATTGCCAGCCCCGGTTTCCACGATGGAGGGGCTTACCATCACGCTACCTGGAGTGGCATCAGCGGTGATCAATTTCACGGCCGTTTTGTCGGGGCTGACTTTAGCCTGGTAGATAACCCCTGGCTGGATGAAAATATCCGCAAAAATCACGGCCCCCTGGGTGCCCTGCATCCGCACACGAAATACCTGATGGAAGGAGATACGCCTACTTTCCTGTTCCTGATCAATAACGGACTGAGTGATCCTGAACACCCCAACTACGGGAGCTGGGGCGGACGGTATGAGTTCTACACGCCCAGAACCAGAAAATGGTTTTACGAGCCGGAAACCCGACCCTTCTGGTCCGATGCGGAAGACGAAGTGATGGGCGTAGACGGAAACTACCATACCAGCAACAAGGCCACGATCTGGCGATGGCGACAAGCGTATCAACACGACTTTGCCGCCCGGATGGACTGGACCATCAAATCGTTTAAGGAAGCCAACCATCCACCCGTTGCCGTCCTCAACCACGCTAATCAACTCCAGGTAAAAAGCGGGAACAAGGCGACGTTGAGCGCCGAGGGATCGAAAGATCCGGACGGAAATGCGTTGTCATACGAATGGATATATTATCCGGAACCAGGTACTTACGTTAGTCATCAGCCCATAGAAGTGAGCAACCAGCAATCTCAAAATGCCTTCTTCACGGCACCCAAGGTAAATAAACCGGAGACGCTGCATTTTATCCTGGCCGTAACTGACAACGGCAAGCCTTCCCTGACCCGATACCAGCGCGTGATCGTAACCGTACTTCCTTAATTCTACTTTGTCAGATTGAACCAGGAACCCGTTCCTCGATGTCGTTTGATCGCGCGAGGCTCCGGCCTCGCGCGATTTATTTTCAATTTAAAAAGTAGACTACGTTGTTTATGATTCAATCGCTGAGTTATTGCGGATGGGTATTCAGGATTACTTAGTGCTTACCCACTTGCTGCGATTCCTCACTTTCGGTTTCGGGATGCAACAGGGCCTTTATCTTTGCGTCCTGCACGTTGTCGGCGGTTACCATGGCTACGCCGGTATCGATTCTTTTTTCAACAGGCTGTTTTTTCACCGCCTGCACCGCCGTTTTTATGGTCAGGTAACCCATTTTATACGGATCCTGGACGGCCAGCCCCTGAATGTCTCCCTGTTGAAGGGCCTGCAAAAGCGTTTCGTTGGCGTCGAATCCAATCAGCTTTACCTGCCCGGCTTTTCCGCTAATGCGTAAGGCGCGAAGCATGGCCTGCGTGGTAATCTCATTGGGGCAAAAAATGCCGTTGACGTCCGGATATCGGTTGAGTAGGTTTTGCGCTACCTGCAAGGCTTTCTCCATCGTTACGCCGGCGTACTGGTCGGTAGAAATCAGTTGGAGAGCCGGGTTCGCTTGTTTGATTCCTTCCAGAAAACCTTCTTCCCGGTGCGTGTTGCTGGCCGAACCTTCGGAATACCGCAACAGAATCACTTTACCCTTGCCCCCCAATACCTGGCTCATTCGCTCGGCGCAAAGCCGGCCGCCCTCCCGGTTATCGGTCGCCACAAAACTCAGGAAGTCAGTCGAAGCCAGATCGGAATCGAAGATGATAACCGGAATGCCACGGTTGCGGGCTGTTTTTACCGGGGCAACCAAACTGCGTGCGTCCAGCGGGGCCAGCGCGATGGCATCGACACCCCGGCTGATGAAATTTTGTACCGTTTGAATCTGTATCTGACGGTCGTCTTCCTTGAGTGGGCCTTGCCAGTACAGGGTTACGTCCAGTTCCTTGGCCGCTTTTTGCGCACCGGCGTGAACCGTCTTCCAATACGAATGCGTCGTGCCTTTCGGAATCATCGCGATGGCCAGGCGCTTGCCCGATCCTGTCTGAGAATCGGCCGAACGCTCGGAAGCGGGTCCGCAACTGATTAATCCTGATAGAAAACACAATCCAATAATCAATGAACGAAGCATAGGAAGCAGATGAGTTGATGAAGGAAATAAACGGACTGCCGGTTTAAAGGCATCGTCACAAGCTATACAATCATCCTTGCTTTGTGAAAATTATTCTATATTTAATTTTTTCGCTTACCCCTCCATATCTCCGTCAACTCAGCAACGAAGCTTTGTACTACTGGAAAAGAAAGATCAGCTCAATTAGATCGGTAATGCCCAAAGCTGGCCACTCCGGGTACTCATTTTCGCTGATTGAATAAAACTTTTTCAATCACCTCCCGATAGTTTCGCCCGATGGGGATCTGATTCCCATTCACAATCACCTTATTCCGATCTATTCGGGCAATCTTGGAAATGGCTACGATAAAAGACTTGTGCACCCGCATAAATTGACTTTCCGGAAAAATAGTGTGCATGGCTTTGATGGAGCCTTTCAAGACGATTTTGCCGGTATTGGTATGAATGATGGCATAATCCTTCAGGCCCTGGATGTGCGTCACTTCGTCAAAACGCAGCTTGATGCGCTGTACGCCGCTTTTCACAAACACCGAGCCCAAAGATTCACCTGACGGGCTAGTTTCCAGGTTGGTGTTTTGTTCTTTGAGCGATAAAAAATCACGCACCTTTTCAAGGGCCTGCACGAACCGGGGATACGCAACTGGTTTCAATAAAAAATCGATGACACCTAGCTCAAAACCTTCGAAAGCATAATTGCGGAAAGCGGTGGTAAAAATGGTGATGGGTGGCTGAGGCAAGGCTTTCAGAAAATCTATCCCGTTCATTTCGGGCATTTCGATGTCGAGAAACAGGACGTCCACTTCGTGATGGGCTACGTAAGCAAGGGCCTGCGGGGCATTGGCGAATGTACGGACCGATTCGATAAAATCGAGCCTGCTCAGGTATCCGGTCAGCACTTCCCGGGCGAGTGACTCGTCATCAATGATGACGCACCTAAGCGTGATGGGTTTAGGAAAGGAAGGCTGCATAAAATGGAAAGCATCTTTTTGAAAGTACTGCGCTGAGGCTGCCAATCATCAAAGCCCTTGGCCGATCATGATCCGGTGCCCTTCCGGTGAAACCACACCAAACTCACGCATTCCCCAAGGCTTGTCCGAGATGGGAGACGCTATCCTGACACCCTTCCCGATCAGATCCTGGTAATACGTATCGGCATCGTCAACACGCAAATACCCAAAGTAACTGTGATCGCCCAGCTCACTGGCTCGGGCGGCATCCCGGCACTCCCCCAGCATGACCATGCAATGGTCTTTGGCAACGAAAACCCAACCGGGTGGCTCGGCAACCACTTCAAAGCCAAGGTCCGAAAAAAACCGGGACAATGCGCCCAGGTCGTGGACAGCCAGTACATAGTGATTCTGTAGAATCTTTGCCATGGGTGGATTCGGTTTAATCAGGACGAAGCTCAAGTTATGGCTTATCGTTCTAATGGTCAAGCTGATGGCCAGCCTTGTCGGTCACCAGCAGGTAAAGCCCCGGAAGCGGGCAGGCAACGGCAGTCAATTGACCACCCGGTTCAACGTATAACTCAGATTGGCATTCCCAACCCGGAGATTGCGTTCCTGATCCAGGATAAATAACACGTTATCATTCCCTTTCAAAAGATAAATGGAAACCGACGGCTTATCGGCATCCAACTGATACACGACGGCCTGTGGGTCCGCTTGGGTTCCGCGCAAGATCGCCCATTTGCCTTCCCGGGCCGCTGTTCGGTTTAAGGTTCCGCGCAGTTGGTAGGTCGTAGGTTGACGGGTGTTCGGATCCTGGTAAAGGGTCAGATCCCACTTGATCTTTTCGCAGGTGCTGCCAACCGGGAGCTTCCAGTCTTTAGCGATTTCGGCACAGGGAAATCTTCCGTCAAAAACGCCCAGCACCGTCGGTCCGCTGGCTACGGGAGTCCGCGAAGTCGTTGTAGAAGGAACATTGACGAGTTGGGCCGCCTGGGCATGGATCAGATCTGTCTGCAAAAGCAAACCACCCGTCAGCAAGCAAAAGAGCTTCATTTTCATCACGGTATTGGTCATCATTTCAATGACTGTTTCCGGTTGAGGGTATAACTCCAGGCGGCGTTTCCGATCATTAGCCGCCCTTGCGGATCCAGCAAATGCAGGAGATTGTCATCCAGCTTTACGAAGGAAAGAGCAGCCCCGGCCTTATCCGGGGTTAATCGGTACACCGTCCGATTGGCAGCGTCCTTCAGAATAGCCCATTTTCCTTCTTTTTGCCCTTTCGTGCCGCCACCCATCAACTCCACGGTAGCGGGTTTAGACATCCCGTAGGTATAGTGGAGGGCAAACGTGCCGAGATGATTCGTACGGGGATGACGGCGAAGAACTAAATTCCATTGGATGAGCTCACAATCAGCATTTTCCGGAATCGACAATAACCACTTTGGAATACCATCGCAGGGGCTGCTGGCCACAAACACCTCCGACTCCGGAGACATTGTACCTCGGTTGGCCGGCACCAAACCAGTAGCGGCCAGGATCAGACAACTCATTATCAGTTTCATAGAAAGTAGGATGTAAGTGTAGAGCGCGTTCGTCCACGGCATTTTACTTCTTCCGCGTATCAGTCATTTTTTCAAGCACCTCCGCATCATTGCCGTACACAGGCGTTCCATGGCCCGATGGGTTGGGTTTCCGATAATTCGTTTCCGTTAAAAGAATCCGGAGGGCCACTTTGTAAACGTCCGGTCGGTCTTCCGTCTGCAGCGCATGCCTGCCGGGATAAAGCAGTTCCAATCGCTTCCGGAGGTTGACCAGCCCGATTCCGCCTTTTCCGGTGTTCTGCTGAGCAATGGGCTTATTGTTTTCCACTTGCATCTCTACCGCCGTCGGCTCTACGGTGATTTTCCCCCGCAGCCAGGCATTTTCTGCCTGTTTGCCCACCCCGTGCTTAAACGCATTTTCGACCAGCGGCAGCAGTAACAGCGGGGCGATTTCCTGTCCGTCCGGATGACCGCTGATTTCCAGTTCAATGTGCGCGTGGTCGCCACAACGGATTTTCTCCAGTTCAATATAGTTCTGTAAATACCGAAGCTCCTTTTCCAGCGGTACGCGGGCATCATCGCTGTCAAAGAGCATATACTCCATCATGTCAGACAACTTCAGCACCACATCCGGGGCCAGTTCCGACTTCCGGAGGGTAAGGGCATAGAGGTTATTGAGAACATTGAACAAAAAATGGGGATTGACCTGGAACCGCAGGAAATTCACTTCGGCCTGCAACTTCTCGACGGTGATCTGCTGCAACAGCCGCTGCTGTTCATACCAGTCAATGCTCAGCTTCAGGGCCACCATGAGTCCCAGATACCATAGGGTACTGAAAAAATTGTAGGACACGGTTTCCATCAGTTCGCTGTTGCGCCGCGGCCCAATGACGTAACCATACAGGTAATAATCAAACAGGCCCTGGGCAATCAGGTACCCCAAAACCGATAATCCCACCAGTGAGAAGTAGCGGAGATAGCGCTTTTTTAGCAGGTAACGGGGTAAAAAGTAGTGAAGGTTGAGGTAGGCGATCCCGATGAGGAGGAGTATCCTTCCGGTCACGCAGGCCACGAAATAAGGCATACTGGCCTTATAAATCAGGTATTTCTTCTCGTAGATAAAAAAGCCCGTAATCAGGATCCAGTAGGCCGCGTGCACCAGGGCGTACTTCAGGGTAATGAGGCGGCTGGAAAGCGGGATTTTCAGTTGTCTGTCCAAATAGTCCATGGCCGTATCATCAAATGGGAACCGGATTACTTCTGCATCACTAAGTAAATGAAGCGAAAATAAGGATACCACGAAAATGAATTAGACCAACGACCTGAATAGTAGAGGAAAAGCAGCATGATGCGCTCTGCCTTCATTCATTTGCAACCAGGTGGGGGAATGGCAACATTGCTCCGGAGGAGAGGCCTGTTTATAGTCAATGAGGTCTCCCCATATCCATTCGACTCCATCGGAGCCCCCTTTGCGGGGGCAAGGCGGCTCTGATGGAGCCTGATTCGTAAAAGAATGACAATCTATAAACAGGTAGCTCCTCCGGAGCGAAAAAACTTCATGTAACCTCAACGATGTATTAGTAATGCTACTTTGCCAGATTGACTTTTCTGAATTACTTCCATGAAGTCTACCTCCAATTTTTTTCTCATTTCTATCCTCAATTGTCATTCCGACGAAGGAGGAATCTCTTTTAGGAAGCACGTTTAAAGAGATTCCTCCTTCGTCGGAATGACAATAATCTAATCTGATAAAGTAGAAGTAAGTACCCAATGGAAAACAGTTTGCATTCACCTCTAACCGAAGTCCCAACTGAGTTCTAACTAATCAACCGGCCCATTATTTCTGGATAAAGGCCTGTGAATAGTTTTTCACGAAGCAGGAGCCTCACAAGGGCGCGGGACGTTTTAAAGGGTAAATTCAATCAATCGACTGACACGCTGCTCCTGCTTCGACAACCAGGTCAATCGTCTACTTTTCCGGTAGTTGCTCTACTATTTTTTCAAATGTAGAACGAATCCAATTGCTTTACGGAGTATCACCCGAATGCCTCTCATAATATAACCGATCACACCATGAAAAATCAATGGATGGCGCTACTCATCGCAATGCTGGCGGTTTCGACGCCGGCAATCTGCCAGGACCAAAAAGCAGGTGGCCCTTGTGAGGGTTGTGAAGCGGTCTACGAAAACCCAATTCCTACCGAAAAGCTGGGAAGCTTCCTTCGGATGCCGGATACCAGTTGGGAGGGGAAAAAGCCCTTGGGCATCAATGGCGTTGTGTATAAAGCGGATGGCAAAACGCCCGCCCCGGACGTTATCCTGTACATTTACCATACCGACCAGACCGGCCATTATCCTACCAAAGGAGATGAAAAAGGATGGGGCAAACGGCACGGCTACCTGCGTGGCTGGATGCGGACGAACCAGAAAGGAGAGTACAAATTTGTTACGCTGCGACCCGCTGCTTATCCCGGTCGCAACGAACCTGCCCATATCCACCTGATTGTCAAAGAGCCGGGTGTCAATGCATACTACCTGGATGATTACCTGTTTTCCGACGACTCCCTCCTCACGCCCGAAAAGCGGCGGAACCTTCCTAACCGGGGCGGAAGCGGAATACTGGTTCTCAAGGACGTAGGCAATATGTTTAAGGCCGAACGGAACCTCTACCTCGGAAAGAACATCCCGCATTATCCGGCTAATCAGTAAGGGTAAGGTAATCTGGTCGTAAACCAGATTCACTGCTGTTGATGGGCTACAAAGAATGTCTGGTATTGTAATGCTCTCCCGGTTGAGCCTAACCGCCCAACCAGGAGAAACAATTCAACTTTTGTCTGGGAATCTTATTCTTTCTTGCCCTCAAAGGAAAATCCTTGGGCCTGAAGAGTAAGGGTGATTACTTTTTTGTCGCCTGAGCGGCCAAATTTGAATACGGCCCCTTGGTCACCTTCAAACACATCGGCTTCCTGGCCCGGCTTCAGATCGCCTTCATTGCCCCCGGCACGCACGTGCAGCTTGCCGGCCTGCGGAGTGATTTCAATGTATTCAAACGGCAACCCCGACATCTTGTACTTACCCGCGTACGCTTCCAGTTCAGCGGGTGGCTGAACCGCTGAAGCCGAAGCCGTGACCGGGGCTGCTGCCTGGGCGGCCGATTGAGCCGTCTGGAATTCCAGATCAATGACTACGAACAGAATCTGGCCAGTAGGTGCCTGGTCATTTTTAAACACCAAGTACACGTCGTGCAAGCCGGTGTTACCCGAAAGTTTGGCTACCACGGGGGGCGGCATACTGGTCTGGCTCAGGTTTTCCGTCGGGCTGATCATCGCCGTCTGGCCGATGACCTTCCCGGTCGGGCTATCCAGGTGTACTTCAATAATACCGCCTACCGCATTGACTTGTGCCTTGGGTGCCGCCGCCGTGAATTTGATCTGCTCGATACCGGTGAGGTCCAGGTTGCTGAATCCGATGTAGGAATTCTTGGTCGAAGCCAGGATGACGGTACCGTACTTCATCACGCCATCCGTTTTATCGGCTTTGCCAGCCGCCATTTTGGCATTGCGCAGGGAGAATACTTTTTCGGCGTTGATGGACGGAATGTTTCCTTTGCCCTTGTCCCGGTAGGCAGCCCGCACCACGTAGCGACCTTCGCCTTTGTCATCCTTCGGAAGGGTCATCGGATAGCTTCCCTTTACGGGCAATCCATTTGCATTGGCCTTGTCGCCGGATAAACCCAGGATGTACTGAACCATCTCGGTCGCATCGGCCTGCGAAAGCTGGGGGTGCGCGCTCATCACTACTTCCCCCCACACGCCACCGCCTCCGCTGATGATTTTTTTGGCCAGCCGTTCCGAAGCACCGGCGTCCCCTTTGTATTTCATCGCTACCTGTTGGTAGGCCGGCCCCACCGATTTTTTGTCGGTGCTGTGACAGGCTTTACAATCGCTGCCTTCGATCAGTTTCAGTCCTTTAGAAGAGAGCTGGGCCGAAGCGTCGGCACTGCGGTGGCCCTGGGCAATGGTCACCAAGTCGTAGCCTTCGGCCAGGTAGTCGATGCTGACGGCCACCTCTTCCGGCTTAATCTGACCATTGGCCAGGCTACCATCTTCCTTGTCGCTGACTTTTACTTCGTAATCCAGCGGTTGGTTCGGGAAGAAAAAAGTCTGGTTTCTGGTCGAAGTCTCCAGCGTGAGTACCGGCTCTTCGTTGCCGGCAATGATTTCCATTGACCGGCTGCTGCTTCCACCTTTGCCATCGGTGACGGTCAGGGTGGCTTTGTACACCCCGGCTTTGTCGAAGGAAACGGTCGGGTTGGTTTCCGTAAAGGTCCGGGGGGCAGTTCCCGATCCGGAAGTCACTTTCCAGGAATACTTCAGGGCATCGTTATCAAAATCCTTGGTCCCTTCGGAAGTAAGACGCGCTTTGAACGGCACGGAGCCACCTCGCTTATTCGTAGCAATCTGCACGACAGGTTTGCGGTTGCCACCGTTGTATTCGATGCGCACCAGCCGGGCATCGTCGTTCTGGGTAAACCAGCCGCTGCCGTATTCAAGCATATACAAATCCCCCTCGGGACCAAACTCCAGATCCATCGGGTTGGAAAATTTATAGCTGGGCATGATCCGCTCCATCGACACGTAATCGCCTTCCTTGTCCAGCGTAACGGCCATCAGCCAGCCGCGCATCCACTCATAGGTAATAAGTTTGCCGTCGTAGTAGTCGGGGAAGGGCCGCTTGGCGTTGGGAAATAGGTCGCGGTAATACACCGGGCCGGCCATGGCCGAACGACCACCGGAGCCCACCAGGGGAAACTCATTCGACTCACCGTAGCTGTACCAGATGAAGGCTTTCTGAGCCGGCGGCAACTGGTTGAGGCCCGTATTGTTGGGCGAGTGATTGGTCGGTTTGGCCGGATCGTACAGCTCACCCGACTGGCTGGTGGCAAAGTCGTACTTATAATAGGCCTTGTTATCGCCCACGAAATAAGGCCAGCCGAAGTTACCGGCCTGACGGGCCTGGCCTACTTCATCCTGTCCGGCCGGTCCCCGCTTTTCGCCGGGCTGGCCAGCGTCGGGACCAATATCGCCCCAGTAGAGGAAACCCGTTTTCGGATCAATCGAAATCCGGAATGGATTGCGGTGGCCCATCGTGTAAATTTCAGGTCGGGTTTTAGAAGTGCCCTTCGGAAAGAGGTTGTCTTCGGGAATCGTGTACGATCCGTCAGGTTCGGGATGAATCCGGAGGATTTTACCGCGCAGGTCGTTGGTGTTGGCTGAAGTCATCTGTGCGTCGAAGGGCGAGCGGCCGGGGCGTTCGTCGGATGGGCTGTAGCCATTGGAGCCGTGGGGATTGATGTTATCGCCCGTAGAGATATATAGGTTACCCTTGGCATCGAAGGCCAGGGAACCGCCGGCGTGTCCACTGATCTCCCGCTGCGTAGCGACTTCCAGTACAATTTTCTTAGAAGACAAAACGAGTTCATCGCCCTTCATTTCGTAGCGGGTCAGGATATTTTTGGCCTCTTTGCCTTCGGGCGAGTAATATAGATAGATCCAGTGGTTCTGGTGAAAATTCGGGTCCCTGGTAATGCCCAGTAAGCCGCCTTCGTCTTCCCCCACTTTTCCTTCCTTATCCATTACCTTGGTATTTACGGGAATTTTCGCAATGACTCGGGTCTTGCCGGTAGCCGGACTGTAGAGTTTCACGTTCCCCTTGCGTTCTACGAACAGCACGCGGCTGTCGGGTAGCACGGTCAGTTCCATGGGTTCGTCCAATTTTTCGTCCAGTACCACTTTGGCAAAGCGGTTTTCTTCCGGCATCTTTTTGGTTTTCACCCGGGTGTAGTTCAGGGGAGCCTCCCCACCGATTACGTACTGCAATCCGGCCCCCAGGTGCCGGATAAAGAGCGGCTCCGAAAAAGTAGCGTCGGTATGTCCGCTGGCGGTGTAAAAAGCACGACCACCGTCGAAGTCGTGGTACCAGGCCATGGGATGGTTGTCGCCGTTGGTGCCGCCCCGGTAAGATTTTTCGTCAATGGTCAGGAGTACGTGCAGGTCGGAACTGATGTTTTTGAAGGAATAAAATTCGTCTTCGCGTTCCCAGCGTGGCGGCAGAAAGCGCGTGGCCGGGTGATTTTTATCCACCACCACAAAGGCCCCCTTCTGCACGTTGTCGGGCATCGGGTGGTTGTCGAACCAGGCACCGGCCAGTTGGTTGTACCAGGGCCAGCCGTATTCGGTGTCAGCCGCCGCGTGGATACCCAGGTAACCACCGCCCGCCTGGATAAAGCGCTCGAAGGCATTCTGTTGCAATTCATTGAGCACATCGCCAGTAGTGTTCAAAAACACCACCGCCCGGTATCGTTTCAGGTTCTCTTCGGTAAACCGGGCAGCATTTTCGGTGGTGTCGACGATGATGCCATGTTCTTTCCCCAACGAAAAGAGGGCCTTCTGCCCTGCCCCAATGGAGGCGTGGCGAAAAGCCGCCGTCTTGCTGAATACCAGGATGCGCGTCGGTTCCTTGGCTACCACGTACGACCAGAGGCCCATCGCCAGCAGGCCCATCGAAACAATCCCGATCGCCCTGCGAACGGGGGAAGTAAAAGAGTACATCATAATTGGGTAAATGAAAGAGTGAGTATTGGGTAACCAGTTGGCTGTTTATTCAAATGATTCAGCTACAGAGAGTAGTTGGGTGGCTGGTTGGTTATTTGCCGCAGAAACACGGCTCCGGCTCGAATGAAGATCAAGCGCTTAAGCGAGATGGGATAAATGCTATCTGGCAGACGGCTGGTGTTGAGTCAGTAAGGCTCTGCTCACTTGGCTTTGCCACCTTCCATTTTGAACATATCCATGATGCTGCCGGTAACATTGGACTCATCCTTCTTCTCTAAGGTCAGGAACGCGTTGAAGCCCTGGGCCGTAAAGAAAGCCTTTACCGTGTTGATGCCCATTTCGATGCTGGTGAATGGATTTACTTCCTGAGTGGCAATATCCACAATGCCGCCACTTAATTTGCCTTCTTTCTTTTCAAATTGGATGATCATATCCGTATCGCCCTGTGGCAATCCGTATGCTTTTACTTTCCAGGAGCCGACAAAGGCGTCTTCCGGGGCGGTTTGGGCCTGAGATCGGAAGGCAACCAACAGCAGCGATAGACTGAAAAATAAATACGTGAAGTGGGTCTTTTTCATAAAATAGTTTGGTGTGAATGTAAGCGTGTAACAAGAATGGTTTCAATAATTTACAAATCCGTATAATTTACGCAATAAAGGTAAAGAACTTTCCAACACATTGCGTAAATTATACGCAATTATTTTTTACATTTGATCCATGAATACGGTAGAAGAGGTTTTAGATTTCGTTAAAAACGGGGACCAGGCTTACCTGCCCCATATGACCATTGACTGCGCCATTTTCGGCTATCACCAGCAGCAGCTACGGGTGTTGCTCCTCCGGTGGAAAGGCTATAATGATTGGGGTTTGCCGGGTGGTTTCATCAAACGCCGGGAGCCCTTGACGCAAGCCGTCCATCGCATCCTGGAAGAAAGAACTGGCTTGCGTGATTTATTCTTACAGCAGTTCCACGTCTTTGGCGATTCCCCTTACCGGGTTCGGGAGAGAAACGCCCGGGAGTTTGCCGAACGATTTAACCTGGAGGTAGAAGACGATAACTGGTTGTTTGAACGGACCCTATCGATTGGTTATTTTGCCCTGGTAGACCCATCCAAAGTAATTGTCAAGACAGACTTTTTCACGGAAAACCACCAGTGGTGGGACGTAACCCAGGTGCCTCCGTTGCTGTTTGACCATTCGGATGTAGTCGAAAAAGCCTTACAAACGCTCCGGCTCCAGATTTATCACCAGCCCATTGGGTACAATCTACTGCCGGAGAAATTTACCCTGCCCGAAATTCATGCTCTCTACGAAACGATTCTAGGCAAAGAGCTGGACCGAAGAAACTTTCCGAAGAAATTGCTGGCACTGGGCCTGATCCAAAAATTGGATGAACAACGGAACATCGGGGCGCACCGTTCTCCTTTTCTTTACCAATTCAACAAAGAGAATTACGAAAACGCCTTGAAAGAGGGCATTGTACACGCCTATTGATAACGGGAGACCGGTTCTTAACAATCGCAGTGGATACAACGGGCTGGTATGCCGGCCGCTTCGATCACTGAACTTCCGCAGAAAGGCTGGGCTTCCGCAACTGATAAATCTTCAGCGGACCGTTGTTGACGGCGACCACGAACGTGCGGCTTTGAGCCCCTTTCAGGCCCAGGACACTTTTACAGTCCCCATCCGCTAAAAAACCGCTCTGCGGGAAAAGCACCGGCTCGAAATTTCCTTTGCCGTCCCCTTTCAGCAGCAAGCCCGGGAGGGCATCGTACTGCCCGGCAATGGACTCTGCATCGTAGGCGTTGCCCACCGCCAGCACGTCCAGGTGTCCATCCTGATCCAGGTCCTCCACCCACATGCTTTGGATCGGGGCCCACTGAGCCAGGAAAGGAAGGGGCCGGATACGAAACGATCCCTTCGTATTTTCGATCCAGACACTTTCCTGCGTGCGTATCCTGAGAATAGTGCCTGCCTGTTGCTGCTCCGTTGGCAGCACCTCCGTAATCCGGGCTTTGGCGTAGCTGGCATAGTTGGGGAACCGTTTTTTGATCAGTGGCAACTGACGCCCCAGTTCGTCACGGGAGGCGATGGGATATTCTTCCCCGTTCAGATAGTAAGTCGCAATGGCATCCAGGCGGCCGTTCCCATCGTAATCGCCCGCGTAGATGCTCAGGGGCTGGCTGGGAGAGATCCGGTAACGGCTGTTCAGGCCCATATTCCCTAGAATAAAGTCTTCATCGCCGTCGTGGTCGAAATCCCCCGTCCGGATGCAATTCCAGAAGCCTTCCGTCTGGCTGAGTGATGCGATCGTTGCCTTTTCGAGCCGGCCCTGCTTATTTTTAAAAACCGTAACGGGGATGGCTTCTCCGACGACGACCAAATCAGGCCAGGTATCCTGGTCGATATCCGTCCAGACGGCGTCCGTCACCATCCCGATCGATGCTAATTCCGACGCCAGTTCCGTGGTGGCATCCACAAAACGCCCGCCCTCATTTTTCAACAGGAAGCTTCGGCCGGGAAGCGGATACATGAGGGCTTTGCCACGACCACCCCGGAAAAGATCCAGGTCGCCGTCTTTATCGAAATCAATTGCCACCACGCACGAACCACTGTGGCGGATGGGCGGCAGGTGATCGGTCACGTTGGTAAAATGGCCTTTGCCATCATTTTGATAAAGCCGGTCCTGGAAAAGAGGCGACCCGTCCAGGTATTCATTGGAGCCGCTGACCAGGTACAGGTCCAGGTCGCCGTCCCCGTCCACATCAACGAATAACGAACCGACATCTTCTTCGTCTTTTGGCTTCTTTTCGTTGGTAAAGGGTTTTTCTATAAACCGCCCGTCTGGCGTTTGCAATAGCAATTTGCCGTAATGCCGGAACGAACCACCTACAAACACATCGTCCAATCCGTCGCCATTTACGTCGCCCGACGCCAGCCGGGGTCCCTGCTGGGATAGCTTGTGCAGCAGCAAGGGTTCCTGGTTATAATCAAGGTAAGGCTCTTCCTGGTGCACGAAATGGACGCCGGCTTTTTCGGTTACTTCCTCCAGCAAGGGAGTGGCGGAAGGCGCAGGGTAGACCGGCCTTTTGCCCGACTGCCGGTAGTCGATCGCAAGCAACTGGTCGATGGAAGGACGGATCAGGGTTTGCGATTGGCCATCGGGCCAGGTCACCAGCAGGGAATCTACGCCATTGGCGGTGCCCAGCCCGAAATGAATGATGTAATCGACGGAAGACTGAAAGCCGCGGGTAACGGCCTGGTGATATGTCTGTTTCGTTCCGTTGGCGTACAGCGTCAGGTCCGTACCCAGTCCGAACGGATTGGCAGACGGTCCCTTTAGTTTCACCTGCAGGTAATGGGTATGGGCAGTATTATTTCTCAGTACGTACGCATCCTGGTTGATATTATTGACCACCAGATCCAGGTCGCCATCGCGGTCCAGGTCGGCGTAGGCGGAGCCGTTGGACAGCGATTTTTCCTCCCCAAACCAGGGAGCGGTTACGTCTTCGAAGGTCAGGTCGCGGCGGTTTCGGAAAAAGCGGTTTGCCTTGGTGATCGCGGGTAACGTCAATGCCCCTTGCCGGATGTGTCGGTTGATTTCGTCCGGCTTTTGCGAAGCACTCCGGGCAATATTGTTGTTATACACGACAAAATCCAGGTCGGTAATGTCGCGGAGGTAGCCGTTGGTGATGAACAGGTCACGCCAGCCATCGTTGTCCAGGTCGGCCAGCAGCGGAGACCAGCTCCAGTCGGTGCTGTGCACCCCGGCCAGCTGACCGATTTCGGAAAACACCATCCGGCCATCGGGTGCTTTTCCCAGGTTGACCTGTAGCATATTTCGCATGAACTGCGGATGGTAACCGGCCCGGATGATGGATTCGAACTGCTGGTAATTCGATGGGCCGGCCATTTTTTTTCGCTGCTCATTATCGGCCGGAAGCATATCGGCCACCACCAGGTCAGTCAGCCCGTCGTTGTTGATATCGGCGGCATCACAACCCATCGAAAACTGGCTGTGGTGCTTGAAATACGTTTTACCTACTTCTTCAAAGTGGCCGTTCTGCTGGTTGAGGTACAGGAAATCATTGGCCAGAAAGTCGTTGGCGACGTAAATGTCTTCCCAGCCATCGCCATTGAAGTCTGACACGGCCAGGCCCAGCCCGAAGCCATCGTGCAGTATACCCGCGCTGAGGGTAACGTCGGTGAAACGGGCGCCGGAAGCATCGGAATCGTTGCGGTATAATTTGTCGTTGGCCGGTCCGGAGCCATCGGCAATCACCGGCACCACCCGGTTGGGATTGCGAACCAGGTTGGTGCTCGTCAGGAGATATACGTCCAGGTCACCGTCTTTGTCGTAGTCTACGAAAGCGGCCTGGTTGGTATAGCTCGTGTCGGCCAGCCCATACAGGCCAGCACTTTCCTGAAACTGCAGGTTACCTCGATTGATGTACAGTCGGTTGGCCCGGCCTTCACCGTTATAGTTGCCCGACCGGCAAACGTAAATGTCCAGCAGACCGTCGGCGTTTACATCGGCCATGGTCACTCCGGTAGACCAGCCACCCGGCAGAATCCCGGCTTTTTTGGTGATCTCTTCGAAAATAAGCGGGGCCGACCCTCGGTTGCCTTTGTTCAGGTAAAGACGGTCGCCTACCTGATTTCCCGTGAAGTAAAGATCGGGCAAATCGTCGTTGTTGATGTCGCCGATGGCTACTCCTCCGCCGTTGTAGACGTAGTAATAATCAATCAGGTTGAAGGAATCGTTTTCGGAAACGGTATTGCGGAAATGCACCCCCGTTTCCGAACCGGATAAGGAGGTAAACAAGGTGTCTGGCTTGCTTTGACAGCCACCCTGGTAGAGGAGGAGGAGAAAGGGGAAAAAGTACTTCATATAAGTACCGTGTTAATTAAATTTCTTTGGTTGATTGTGGTGCATAATTTGGTGGTTTGGACTATTCAAGAACGTTTTTGTCACTTTTTTCTTGACAAAAAAGTAATCCCGGCGGGGAACCGCAAAAAGTCAAGCCTGTCCAATGCTACAGCGCGCAAAGCTGACGCGCCCCTCGCTGGACAGGCGGCCTGCCCGCCAAGATGGATTGATGCGTATGTAAACAAACTTAATTAACAGTGGAATAGGTAAGATGTCAAAAAAACGGGAATCAAAAAAGGGCTTGATGAAGCCCTTTTTTGATCAGTTGGAATGGCTTACTGCCATTCGGTATTCTGCTGCACATTGGCATTCCCCTGGATTTCCTTCAGCGGAATGGGTAAGACGTAATCCTGTTTTTTGGGAACCCGGCCTACGTTGTACTTGGTCGAGAAGTGCCTGATCTGGTCGCCCAGGTAGTCGGGTTGTCCGCCGAACGTACTCTTCCGGCGCAATTCGGGGTACATTACCTGTTCGAAGGCAAATTCCTGCATCCGCTCGCGCACGATGGCATCGCGCAGGGCCGATTGGCTCAGACCGCTCAGCGGAGTCAGCCCGGCACGTGCCCGCACCATATTGATTCCCATCAGCGCATCACCTTGTCCGCTTTCGTTGCTGGCTTCCGAATGCCCAAGCAATACGTCGGCCAGGCGGATGTAAATGGTGTTCCGCTCCGTATTGGTCCAGTTGGTTCCCAGTTCGACCAGTTTTCCGGACCAGGCTTTGCCAAATATCAGCTGAGACGGATTCGCCGGGTTGGCATCGGTCCGGACGATGCCACCGAACCGGGACAGGTTGTAATCGGCGTTGGCACTCCATTTCACAATCGGGTATTCGCCGTTGACTTTGCCCAAACGGCCCGTCGGGTACTGCTCAATGAAGGTAGCGTCAATCCGTTTGTCCTGGGTGTCGTACGATGCCCGGAAATCCTGGGTGGCACTCAGCCAGCTCCAGCCGGCTCCGCCCAGTTCGCTGGGGTAATCTTCGGGATTGAAGTGGGCCGAATGGTTGTTGTATTCGCTGGCGTTGGCCCCGGCGGAAATCTGGGCTTCAAAAATCCGTTCGCCCTGATTTTCGTGGGTGACGTCGAAATTATTCCCGAAATCGGTGAAAAGCGTAAGACCGCTGTTGTTGATAATGTCTTCCGCGGTCGTTTTGGCTTCGGCCCACTTCTGGTCCCAGAGCTGGGCTTTCATCAGAAGGGCTTTGGCGGCCCACTTGGTAGCCCGCCCGATGTCGGCACCGCTGTAAGAGGCAGGCAACACAGCGGCCGCGGCCGTGGCATCAGTGTAGATCTGGTCGATCAGGGCACGTTTTCCCCCGGTGTTGGAAGGTAAATTACCGATGCCTTTCGTGGACTCTACCGTCAGAGGGGCATTGTCGAAGTAGCTGAGCAACCCGTAATAGTAGAAAGCCCGGAGGAACTGCGCTTCTCCTTTCAGCCGCTGTACCCAGGCGGCATTGGTCGGGTCGTTGAGGGTTTCGGCCGTTTCAATGATCGCGTTGGCCCGGTTGATGGCCCGGTAGCTCTGCCCCCAGTAGGCCTCGATGTATTCGTCGGCGGGGTTCACGTTGCCCAGATTGTATTGCAGAGGGCCTTTTTCCCAACCCACCTGATACCCTACCAGGCATTCGAACACGTAGCGGTTGTAGAAATAATTGAACCAGTCCCCGTTGCCCATCCCCAGGTCGTCATAAACGGCGTTGACCCCGGTTTCCAGCTCACGGGCTGACTTATAAAAGGTGTTCGGGTTGATAAAGTCGGGGTTCTCCTTTAAATCGGAACATCCGATTCCCAACACGGCTATGGGTAAGAGCAGCGCATATTTGATTAGGGAAATCATTCTATTTTTCATAAATCCTTGAAGTTTGAATGGATTGGAATTATAAGCCCAGATTGACGCCCATCGTATACATGCGGGCACGGGGGTAGGCGTCGTAGTCGTCGCCCCGGTTCAGGTTGTTCTGACCCTGATTGTTTACTTCCGGATCAACCCCTTTGTACTTGGTAATGAGAAACAGGTTCTGTCCGCTCACGTAGATCCGGGCATTGCGGATGAACTTCGTTTTCACCGGAATGGTATAGCCCAAAGCCAGGTTTTGCAGGCGAATAAACGACCCGTCCTGAATGAAATAGGAGGACCGGCGGAAGGAGATAAAATCCCGTCGTCCATCAATCACCGGGCGGGAAGCGCCGGTATTGACGGGAGTCCAGGAATCGGTGATGATGTTCGAAAGCTGATTGATCTTCTGCACGCCGTCGCCCATCTCTGACTGTTGCAGGTTCCGCACTTCGTTGCCCTGCACGCCCCGGAAGAAGATGGAGAGGTCAAAGTTTTTGAATTTGGCCGTTGAGTTGAATCCCCAGGTAAAGGCCGGATTCGGATCGCCGATCGTCACGAAGTCATCGGCGGAGTAGGTGCCGTCGCCGTTTACGTCTTGGTACTTGGGATAACCCGCCAGGGCTGAGTAGCTCTTGCCTTCTTCGTCCGACTGAAACAGCCCCACGTATTTGTATCCCCGCCAGATGCCAATCGGGTTACCAGCCTCTACCCAGCTTCCGAATACGCCCAGGTGATCGCTGGTGCTGTTGGCAAAGAAAGGCGTACTCTGCCCCAGGTCCAGTATTTCATTCCGGAGTACCGATATATTGCCACTTACCTCCCAGCTAAAGACACTGGAGTTAGCCAGCTTGTAATTGGCCGAAAACTCCACTCCTTTGTTCGACAAAGAGCCTGAATTCAGCATAATGGTGTTGAAGCCGGTGCTTTGCGGAATGGAGACATCAAGCAACAAGTCGGTGGTTTTATTGCTGAATACGTCCACGGTGAAAGAAAGCCGGTTTTGCAGCAACTCCAGATCCAGTCCCACATTCAGCATGGAGGTGGTTTCCCACTTCAGGTTCGGGTTGGCGATTCGGTTGGGACCGTAGCCGGATACCAGCGTTCCGTTCAACACGTAGTTGTAGGGCACCAGGCCGGATACCGAGCGGTAAACCGGAATCTGTGAATTACCCGTTAAGCCGTAGCTTGCCCGGAATTTAAACTCATCAAACACTTCGCTTAAGAACGAATTTTTAAAAAAACCTTCGTTGCTCATCCGCCAGCCCAGGGCGGCAGAGGGAAAGGTAGCCCACTTGTTGTTCGGACCGAATTTGGAGGAACCGTCGCGCCGTACGGTTACGGTCAGCAGGTAGCGGTCTTTCAGGTTGTAATTGACGCGGCCCAGCAACGATTGCAGTTCCCAATCAATGCGTCCGGAGGTCGGTAACTGGGGTTTGCTGCCATTCTGCATGTTTACCGCATTCGGGTCGTCGGAAGGCAGCCCCCGGGTGGTATTGGCCTCAAAAAGGTTACGCTCTTTCTGATAGGTATAGCCCAGCGTCACGTCGATGGTATGCCCCGGAAAAAGCTGTCGGTTGTACGACAGAATGTTTTCGTTCAGCAGGTTGGCAACGTTCCGGTTGGCTCGCTCCAGTTGGCGGTCATACTGGCGTCCCGTGTAAGTATAACTGTTGTAGAAGGTGGTCCGGTTGGCATTTACCACGTCGGCACCGACGCTGGTCCGGAACTTCAGCCCCTCCAGAATGTTGAAGGTCAGGGCTGTGGTACCAAACAAGCGGTTCGTATTGTCCCGGTCGTATCCTTCGAGGGCTTCAGCCAGTGGATTGGTGTTGAAGCGCTGATCGTAGCTGGGATAATTGTATTCGCCGTTCTGATTATAGACCGGGACGGTGGGATCCAGCCCCAGCGCCGTGATCATGATGCCTCCGGGTCCGCCCCGGTCGGTCGGTACGCTGCTGGAGCCTGTCCGATTGTACGACCAGCTATTGCTCAGGGTAGCCTTTCCGTTCAGAAAGTTGTTGTCCAGATTCAGGCGAAATCCGTAGCGCTGGAAATTGGTGTTCTGGATAATCCCTTTATTGTCCAGGAAATTTCCGACGAAGGCATAACGCATGTCTTTATTTCCGCCCGTAAAGGAAAGCTGGTGATTAGACAAACCACCCGTCCGGGAGATGACGTCCCACCAGTTGGTGCCTTGGCCAATCTGAGCAATCTGGGCATCGGTATAACGGGGACTACCACCCTGGCTCTGTTCGAGCAGATTGATGTAGCGGGCATAGTCGGAGCCATTGAGCACTTCCACGCGGCGGGCAATTTGCTGAAAGGAATAAGAGCCCTCATAATCCACACGGCTCTGTCCTTCCTTCCCGCGCTTGGTCGTAATCAGTACCACGCCGTTCGAACCCCTTGACCCGTAGATGGAAGTAGCCGAAGCATCTTTCAGGATTTCTATCGATTCGATTTCGTTGGGATTGATCGAAGACATGGCATTGGTCGCACTGCGGTTGCCATTCGTTCCCAGGGCATTGTTATCCGGATACATCGGAAAACCATCGATTACGTACAGGGGTTCGCTGCCACTGTTGATGGAGTTGGCTCCCCGCACCCGGATGGAGATCCCGCCACCCGGTGCGGCAGAAGTCTGGGTTACCTGCACGCCCGGTGCCCGCGACTGAATGGCCTGGTCGACGGATACCACGGGCATCTCCCGGATTGCGCTGGATTTGATGGTAGAAACCGAACCCGTCAGGTCACTTTTTCTCACCGTACCGTAACCCACCACCACAACCTCTTCCAGACTACGAATGTCGGGCACCAGCTTGATGTTCAGCAAGGTACGGTTGCCGACGGCCACTTCCTGCGATTCATAGCCCAGGTAGCTGAAAACCAGGGTCTGATCTGGAGTAGCATTGAAAGTAAAGTTGCCTTCGGCGTCGGTGGTGGTGCCTTGGGTTGTGCCCTTTACCGAGATGGAAACGCCCGGAATGCCTTCGTCCTGCTCATTCACCACCGTTCCGGTGACTGGTTTCTGAGCGAAGGCGGAAATGCCGACAAAAACCGTCAGGCATATCGCCAGTAAATACCGTAGATCATTGTGCATACGTGTAAAGAATTGAAGGTTGAAGATGATTGTAAGGAAGATGGTGCCCGTATGCCCGTAAATTCAAACAAGTGTAGAGCGCAGGTTTACAAAGATGGCGGGGACCTCCATGGAAATCAATAGAGAGAATTCTGGAAATGATGGAGAATATTACTGAATTTAGCGAAGTACTCCGGAAAAGCAAAAGAGGGTATCAGCTACGTTCATTGGGCGCATAACTCAGTCAAATACCGGTCCTCCATGCGGGCTAAGAAGTAACGGACGGAATGCACAACCGCCTACCTATCAATATATTGCAAACTATTAAATCTTTTATACAGGTGCCAAAAAGAGCCAACTCACCCATTGACACCCAGCGCACGCTACGGGAAGCAGCACAGTTGAACGCCGGCCTAAGCCTAGACAGAAACATTTACTGAGCCGCCATCCACAGCCGCCCGAAACGGGCGCAAAAGGCAAAGGTTTGAACGGGAAATGGATCAGGCTCCGCCGGATGGGCCGATCGGTAGCTGGTCCTGGCGGGAGCCCTTACGCTTTGTCTACCGTTCTGAACTGCCGGGGAGAAAGACCAATGAACTGACTGAAGACGCGGGAGAAATGGTAGGGATCGTCGAAGCCGACCTGTTGCGCAATTTCCTTCACCCGGAAGCTGGTATTCTCCAGCAACTGACACGCCTTCTGAACCTTGAGAAACATAAAGAAGTTGATCGGGGAATTCTGCGTTTTGCGGCGGAACACGGCCGAATAGTGGGAAGCCGACAGGCCGGCCTGCTCCGCCAGCTCCTGCAGGGTAAACGTGCGGTCCAGGTGCAGTTTCATGTACTCCACGGACTGCTTCACTACGTCGCCCTGGTCCTGGTCCACGGCGTGTTTATAGACCGATTCGCGGAAGGAAACCAGAAAGTGATACAGGCAATTGTTGGCGTAGACAATATTGTCCACGTTGAACGACATATTAAGGTGCGAAAAGATGTCTTCAAACAGCAGGAACCGTTCTTCGTGGGGAACGACCGTCAGGGGCGAATGCGCATTATCGCCATACAGATACTGCACGAAACTCCCCGCCTGACTTCCCGTAAAATGCAGCCAGTAAATTGTCCAGGGGTTGCGGTTTTCGGAACCGTACTGGTGGTGTACGCCGGCGGGTAAAATAAACAGCTGGTTCGGCTTCACGCTGTACTTCTCTTCCTGCACCTGGTACCACCCTTCACCCTGCACACAATAGATGAGCACGTGTTGTTCGCTCCCCTTCCGGCGTTCGCGGCGGTGAAAACGGGCTTTGGGATAATAGCCGATGTCGGTGATGAACAAACCCCGGCAAAGCGGGTGCTTTTCAACCTCCCGCAGCAGCGCGGGCGGTAAGATATAAGAGCGCTGTCCCTGAAAACCTTCCTTCTTCTTCATAAGGCGACTGATGTGAGTATAAAATAAAATTATCCATCTTTTTCGTGAGAACCACTATTTAAACTTAGTGGATAGGTCCGCATTTTTGCAAGAAATCATCAGCAAATGCAGCAAATCACCCAACCGGCCACTTCCTTTCATAGCGCCTACATTGTAGGGATATCGTTCATCTCGGCGTTGGGCGGGTATTTGTTCGGCTTCGATTTCGCCGTCATTGCGGGTGCCCTCCCCTTTTTACGGACTCAATTTGTGCTCAATGCCTGGTGGGAAGGGTTCCTGACGGGTTCGCTGGCTTTGGGCTGCATCGTCGGATGCCTGGCGGCGGGGAAAATCGCCGATCGCTTCGGCCGGCGGCCCGGGCTGATGGTGGCAGCGGCCATCTTCGGGCTTTCTTCCCTGGGAATGGCATTTGCCCCCGGATTATCCATTTTTGTCACGATGCGCTTCATCGCGGGCATCGGCGTGGGAATGGCTTCCATGCTGAGCCCCATGTACATCGCCGAAATTTCTCCGGCCGCAGTCCGGGGCCGGAACGTAGCCATCAACCAGCTTACCATTGTGGTGGGTATCCTGGTAACCAACCTGGTCAACTATACCCTGGCCGATCAGGGTCCGGAAGCCTGGCGCTGGATGTTCGGACTGGGTGTACTGCCTTCGGTATTGTTTCTGGCCGGCGTATTCTGGCTGCCAGAAAGTCCGCGTTGGCTGGTAAAAGCCGGGCAACCCGAACGAGCCAGAACGGTACTGGCCAAAATTGGCAGCGGCCAATTTGTGAACGATACCTTCCGGGACATTCAGGGTTCGCTGGCCGGTACGGAAAGCGGGCAGTCGTACCACGCGGTCTTTCACAAAAGCGTGCGCCCGGCCGTCAAAATAGGCATTACGCTGGCGGTTTTTCAGCAGCTCTGCGGCATCAACGTCGTATTCAATTACACCTCTACCATCTTTGAATCGGTCGGTGCCTCCCTCAACCAGCAATTGTTTGAAACGGTGGCCATTGGGGCAGTGAACCTGCTGTTTACGCTGGTGGCCATGTGGCAGGTGGATAAGCTGGGGCGGCGTCCCCTTATGCTGTTTGGCTCCCTCGGACTGGCCGTCCTCTACATCGTACTGGCTACGCTGTTGCAGATCCAGGCCGAATCCGGATGGGTGTCGCTGGCGGTCCTGACGGCAATCGGCACCTATTCTATGTCCCTGGCTCCCGTTACCTGGGTGTTGATCTCCGAAATATTTCCGAATAAAATCCGAGGAATGGCCTCTTCAGTGGCCATTGTCGCGCTGTGGGGTGCCTATTTCGTACTGGTGTTCACCTTCCCCATTCTGGCCGAAAAACTGGGTACCTACGGTCCCTTCTGGATGTATTCGGTCATTTGCTTCCTGGGCTTTTTATTCATTGCAGCAAAAGTGCGCGAAACGAAAGGAAAGACCCTGGAAGAACTGGAAGGCGTATTCACACCTCATTAAGGTAAATAGCTGTCAGCGATTAGCTTTCAGCTATCAGCTTTATTTGTAAGATGATAACGCCCCTCTTGTTCCATACGGGCTGAACAGGTGGACTTTTCCGCTCAGATGGGTAAATGTATTTATAAAGGACTTACGCGAGGCGTCCTGCATATCAGTAGCGTAGGCCTTATGAACTTTAATTATTAAACCGTCCCATCCAGACGGACTAAAGGCTCGATTAGGATGCAATTATAAAAGCAGTCAAATTCCCCTCCTGTTTTAGGAGGGGAGTGAAATGATTCATAATCAAATACTTATGTAAAAGTATAACTGTAGGCTAACATGGGACGCTTTTTTGGTTAAAATTCATAAGGCCTACGCTACTGATATGCTACTTAATCAAAATGAATTGATACTATTTCTTATCCAGCCTGCTCATTATAAAGCTGATAGCTGACAGCCGACAGCTATCAGCTTTATCAGGATATTCACCATTTTCAATCCCCTGCCCATGTCCAATAATGAAGTAAAAGTCTGGGAAGAAGTACTGATCATCCCTACTTACAAAATCGGCTTACCCGACAAAAATCCGATGTTTCTGGAGAAGCGGGTGTACCAGGGAAGCAGCGGGGTGGTGTATCCGCACCCCGTCATCGACAAAGTATACGATGAGAAGGAGGACAAACCTTATCGGGCTTTATTCCTGGAAAATGCTTACCTCAAAATCATGATCCTGCCCGAACTGGGAGGACGCGTGCAGATGGCGTACGACAAGACCAACGACTACCACTTCGTGTACTACAACCGGGTGATCAAACCAGCCCTGGTAGGCCTGGCCGGTCCCTGGATTTCGGGCGGCATCGAATTCAACTGGCCCCAGCACCACCGGCCCAGCACCTTCGACCCCATCGACTACTCCACAGAAGAACACCCTGACGGCAGCAAGACGGTGTGGGTGAGCGAAATTGAAAAGATGTTCCACACGAAAGGAATGGCCGGCTTTACGCTCCACCCGGACAAAGCCTACCTGGAGATCACCGGCAAGCTTTACAACCGGACCGCCCTGCCGCAAACTTTCCTGTGGTGGGCCAATCCGGCGGTACACGTGGATGCGCATTACCAGTCGGTATTTCCGCCCGATGTCCACGCCGTGTACGACCACGGGAAGCGGGACGTATCCTCCTTTCCCATTGCCACCGGCACGTATTACAAAGTCGATTATTCGCCCGGAACGGATATTTCCCGGTACAAAAATATTCCGGTACCTACTTCCTATATGGCCGTCAACTCCGCTTTTGATTTTGTGGGCGGCTACCACCACGGAAAAAAGGCGGGCATGCTGCACGTGGCCAACCACCACGTATCGCCCGGCAAAAAGCAGTGGACCTGGGGCTGCGGGGAATTCGGGCAGGCCTGGGACCGCCAGCTCACCGACGAAGACGGCCCCTACTTTGAACTGATGACCGGTGTCTTTACGGATAACCAGCCCGATTTCAGCTGGATTATGCCTAACGAAGAGCGGCAATTCAAACAGTATTTCATGCCGTACAAAAACATCGGCTACGTGAAAAATGCCAGCCCGGAGGCGGCCGTCAACCTGGACGTAGAGGGCAATCAGGCGCTGGTGCAGGTATACGTGACTTCCCCGCAACCGTCCGTAACGGTGCGGCTGATGAAGAATGAAGAAATCCTTTTACAGGATACGATCGCCCTTTCTCCGGTTCAGACCTACCAGATAAGCGTGGAACTGCGGGCAGGTATCATTCCTGAACAGCTACGGGTATCGGTAACGGACGGGGCAGGGCGGGAACTGGTGGCTTACACGCCCGTTCCGAAGTCGGATGCCGCCATACCAGACCCGGCAACACCAATTGGCGAACCCGCCACCATGCCCACCAATGAGGCGCTTTACCTGGCCGGCCAGCACTTGGAACAATACCGCCACGCCACTTACTCTCCCCTGCCCTACTACGAAGAAGCCCTCCGTCGCGACCCGGCCGACAGCCGGAACAACCACGCTATGGGTCTCTGGTATTTACGCCGGGGACAGTTTGTGAAAGCGGAACCTTATTTCCGAAAAGCCATCGAAACGCTGACCCGACACAATCCCAACTCTTACGACGGCGAAGCCCTGTACAACCTGGGTCTGTTGCTGACCTACCAGGAAAAGTGGGAAGAGGCCTATATGGCGTTTGCCAAAGCCGCCTGGAACGCCGCCTGGCAGGACAATGCTAACCTGCAAATGGCCCGGATTGATTTACGAAAAGGAAATGCTGCGCAGGCCCTCCAATCAGCCACTTATTCGGTGATCCGGAATTACCACGGATTCAAGGCCCGCCATTTGAAAACCGTTGCTTTGCGAAAATTGGGAAAGCTGGATGAAGCCGAAGCATTTACCCGAGAAACCCTGGCGATCGACCCCTTCGATTTTGCCTCCGGCAATGAACTTTACCTGATTCTGGCGGCAAAGGGCGAAACACCGGCCGCTTCTAAAGCCTTAGCTACCCTGCGGCAACGGATGCGGGAAGATGGCCACAGTTATACAGAAATTGCCCTGGATTACGCACGGGCCGGCTTATACCCCGAAGCCATCGAACTGCTGAAGCGAATTGTCCCCACGCAAACGCACCCCCTGCCTTTCTACTACCTGGCCTCTTTTTACGACCAGATCGGGCAGAACGAAAAAGCCCTGACCATGGCTGCCAAGGGCTTCTCATGCAGTCCGGACCGGGTATTTCCCAACCGGGTAGAAGACATACAGGTGTTGGAGAAAGCGGCGCAACTCCACCCGAAAGACTATAAAGCCTGGTATTACCTGGGCAACCTCTGGTACGATAAGCGCCAGTACGAAGAAGCCGTGGCCGCCTGGGAAACGTCCCGGCACATCTTCGACCATTTCCCGACCGTACACCGCAACCTGGGCATTGCCTACTTCAACCGTCAGGGATGCGGAGAAAAAGCCCTGGAATCCTACGAAAAGGCATTTGCGCTTGACCCAACCGACTCCCGGGTTCTGTTTGAGCTGGATCAGCTTTACCGTCGGCTGAACCGCCCAGTAGAAAGACGGCTGGGTTTCCTGAATCGTTATCCGGGCCTGGTCAGTGATCGGGATGACCTCTATATCGAATACGTGACGCTGCATAATTTAGTCGGTAAGCACGCCGATGCCGCCCGCTTGCTCAGCTCCCATACCTTCCATCCCTGGGAAGGTGGGGAAGGCAAGGTATCGGGACAATACGTGCTGACCCAGGTAGAACTGGCCAAAAAGGCGCTGGCCGAAGAACAGTATCAGCAAGCCGTTACCCTGCTCCGGGCGGCAGAAGCATATCCACCCAACTTAGGGGAAGGAAAGCTCTACGGGGCACAGGAAAATGACATCCACTACTGGCTGGGGTGTGCCTACGAAGGCTTAGGTGACGCGGAAAAGGCGAAACAAGCCTGGAAAAAAGCCTCCACCGGTACCGCCGAACCTGCCCCTGCCATTTTCTACAACGACCAGCCCCCAGACAAAATCTTTTACCAGGGCCTGGCGCTGCTGAAACTTGGCCACCTGCAGGAAGCCCAGCAACGCTTCCGCAACCTGATTGCTTACGGAGAAGCGCACCTGGACGATGCCGTGAAAATAGACTTCTTTGCCGTTTCACTGCCCGACCTGATGATCTTTGACGACGACCTGAACAAACGTAACCGGATCCATTGTCAGTATCTGCTGGGTCTAGGACACATGGGATCAGGTCTGGTCACCGAAGCCCAGACTCACTTTGAAGAAGTACTCCGGATGGATGTTTCCCACCAGGGGGCGCTGCTGCACCGGCGCATGCTTCAACATGGCAATCATGCCATTCAGTACAGTATCAAGTGAGGATTAACCAATAAAAATGCATTACCCTAACCCCCTAATGAATTTTAACAAAAGAAGCGTCCCATGTTGGACTTATTGCCGCATAAAGAAAGCTTGTTCAAATTGATGTTAGGGTACATATCCGACGTCTGGCCTATTCAAGAGCGGTTTGTCACTTTTTGGCATTGCACCAAAAAGTAATCCCGGCGGGGAACCGCAAAAAGGTCTAGTCTGTCCAATGCTTCCTCGCGCAAGGCTCAAGCGCTCCTCGCTGGACAGGCGGCCAGCCTGCCTTGACGGCTAGTTGTCTTCTTAAATCAACTTAATTAACAGTGCATTAATAGCAAATAAATTCACCTGGGACGCATCTGCCGTTCAGAGTGAAAAAATTGAGTCCTTACTATTCACAATCTGCATCATCAATAAACCTACCTGTATGAAAAAACTGTTGCCGAAAATCGGAAGAAAAATAATCCTTTGGGGGTGTCTGCTACTCATCACGGCCTTTATTCCCGGCTACACCCAGGTAACTGAGCAGATAGACCTGGCTGGAGAATGGGCTTTCGCCACGGACCCGCAGGATCAGGGAGAAAAAGCCGGCTGGTTCTCCGGAAAACTGGCCGATAAAATTCAACTTCCCGGCTCTATGACCACCAACGGCAAGGGAGATGACATCACCCTGCAGACGCCCTGGACGGGGCAGATTGTGGATTCTTCGTACTTTTTCAAACCCGAATACGCCAAATTCCGGCAGCCTGGCAACATCAAGGTTCCCTTCTGGCTGCAACCGGTGAAGTACTACAAGGGCGCGGCCTGGTACCAGAAAACCGTCAGCATTCCGGATGGCTGGAAAGGCAAGCTCCTGGAACTATTCATTGAACGCAGCCACTGGGAAACCACCGTCTGGGTAGACGACAAACGCATCGGTACGCAGAACAGCCTGGGCACGCCGCACGTGTTCGACCTGACGGGAAGTTTGACGCCCGGCACCCACCAGCTTACGGTTCGCATTGACAACCGGGTGAAAGAATTCCACGTCGGGAGGAATTCCCACAGCATTTCCGACCACACGCAGAGCAACTGGAACGGAATGGTAGGCCGGCTTTTCCTGGCCGCCCGCCCGGCAACCTACGTCCAGGAAGTGCAGATCTACCCGGATATCCGGAAAAAGCAGGCCGTCGTCCGCGTAACCATTCACAATCGGTCGGGCAAATCCGGCAAAGTACGGCTCGAACTGGCAGCTACCTCTGCGAATCCGCGGGCGGAGAAGCTGAACCCGCTGAGCAGAGAAATCAGCCTATCCGGAGACAGCACGAACGTGGAACTGGTCTATCCGATGGGAAATACTCCCCTGCTCTGGGACGAATTCCATCCGGAAGTCTATACGATGCATGTACAACTCACCAGCGGCAAAGCGTCCGCGGACGTGCAGAAGACGACTTTCGGCATGCGGGAGTTTGCCACCCGCGGCACGCAATTCACCATCAACGGCCGGCTAACGTTTCTGCGCGGTACGCTGGAATGCGCCATTTTCCCGAAGACCGGTTACCCACCTACCGACGTGGAATCGTGGCTGCGCATTTTCAGGGAATGCAAAGAATACGGCCTCAATCACGTTCGTTTCCACTCCTGGTGCCCACCCGAAGCCGCCTTTGAGGCCGCCGACCGCACGGGCGTGTACTTACAACTGGAAAGCAGCTCCTGGGCCAACCAGGGCGCCACCATCGGCGACGGCGCTCCGCTGGATCGGTACATTTACGCCGAAAGCGAACGCATGGTGAAGGCCTACGGTAACCATCCCTCCTTCTGCATGCTGACCTACGGCAACGAACCGGCCGGGAAGAATCACGTGCAGTACCTGACCAACTTTGTGCAATACTGGCAAAAGAAAGACCCGCGTCGGCTGTATACCACGGCTGCCGGCTGGCCGGTAGTGCCCGAAAGCGATTATAACAGCAGTCCCAATCCGCGAATTCAGGCCTGGGGAGCCGGAGTCAAGAGCATCATCAACAGTCAGCCGCCCAGTAGCCATTACGACTGGTCTGACTCAATTGCGAAGTGGCAGCAGCCGACGGTAAGCCACGAAATCGGCCAGTGGTGCGTGTATCCTGATTTCAAGGAAATCGCCCGGTACGACGGCGTGTTGAAAGCCAAAAACTTTGAGTTGTTCCGGGAAACGCTGGGCGACCACCGTATGGCTCCGCTGGCCGACAGTTTTCTGCTGGCTTCGGGCAAGTTGCAAGCCCTGTGTTATAAGGCGGATATCGAAGCCGCGTTGCGTACACCCGGATTCGGGGGCTTCCAACTGCTGGACCTGCACGATTTTCCCGGTCAGGGAACGGCCCTGGTGGGCGTGCTGAGTCCTTTCTGGGAAGACAAAGGCTACATTACCGGCAAGGAATACCGCCGCTTTTGCAACGCCACCGTTCCGCTGGCCCGATTTCCGAAAATGGTTTACCGCAACAACGAAGCGCTGCGCGTACCGCTGGAAGTAGCTCATTTTGGCGAAACGGAGATGAAGGGAGTCACGCCTACCTGGCGCATCACCGATGCTTCCGGAAAAGAGTTGTTCGGCGGCCAGCTTCCTCAAACCAACATTCCTTTCGGCAATGCCATCAAGATGGGTGAAATCGACCAGTCGCTGGCCACGGTCACCCAGCCCGGCAAACTCACCGTCACGGTTTCGGTTGGCGATCTGCAAAACAGTTGGGACATCTTCGTCTATCCGGCCTCCCTTCCGTCGGCCAATGATGGGATTTTGGTCACGCAGCGATTGGATGACCAAGCCTTGAAAGCCCTCAATAAGGGCGGGAAAGTGCTGCTGACTTTTAAAAAAGGAGCCATTAAACCCGACAAAGGGGGCAACGTGCAAATCGGGTTCTCCAGCATCTTCTGGAATACGGCCTGGACGGGCGGACAAGCACCCACTACCCTGGGCATTCTGACTGATCCGAAACATCCCGCACTGCAGGCCTTCCCAACCGAGTACCACAGCAACTGGCAATGGTGGGACGCCATGAGCCATTCCAATGCCATCCGCCTGGACGCCGTATCACCCGACCTGAAGCCCATTGTGCGGGTCATCGATGACTGGGTGACGGCCCGGCCGCTTGGCCTTCTCTTCGAGTGCCGGGTAGGAAATGGAAAGCTGCTGGTTTCGGGCATTGATCTGCTCGACGGACCGGAGAACCGCCCGGAAGCGAGGCAACTTATGCATAGCCTGCGCCGGTACATGGTCGGAAACCAGTTTCAACCTACCCTATCGGTAGAGGCGGCAAAGATTCAGGCGCTTACCGACTGAGTGAACAAGAAGCAGATCTTAGTTCAGGTAAAAGGCCTTCTGCATTCATCCCGTGTTTAAACGATCAAGCCGGTAAGAATGGTCTGGATGTTTATAGATGAGTATATTGATTCTATTTTGTCAGTTTGCCTGATTTAAAACGGTTTCGGTTTTGTCATTTTGAAAACATTTGGGCGACGTTCGTTGTCCTACCATTACTTCTACAGCTTTACATATTGGTCTATTACTCTTAACGGGAGTAATAGTGGTAGGCAAGATGCTTCCAGCATGACACTAAAAATATACGACTGAGGCCAGTCGGCCTCCCATTTTCTATCTGACAGTGTAGAATTTAGACAGTAAAGTTTTTTTACGTAAATCACGATTCGTCCCATTTTACTTGCCCCACTCAATCGATCCGCTTATGAACAGGAACTACGGATGTTCGGAAGAACACATTGCTCACTATACCAGTTGCCGGGTCAGTGAGCCGATAGAAATCAACGGAGACCTGGAAAAACCCGTCTGGCAGCGGGCGCAGAAGTCGCCCCGCTTCGTCGATATGACCACCGGAGAGCCCGGATTCTACGACACCCGATCTGCCGTGCTCTGGGATGACCAGCACCTGTACATTGCCTTTTGGGTAGAGGAACCTTTTGTGCAGGCCCATCTTACCGAGCGGGATTCGCTGATCTTCAACGAAAATGACATTGAGGTCTTTATTGACGGCGGAGACGCGTATTACGAATTTGAAATCAATGCCCTGGGTACGATCTACGAAGTATTCTTTATCTGGCAGGACGCCTATAAGAAAGGCGGCCGGTTTGACGTACCGGAGTTTGACCTGATCGACCAGAAAGCCTTGTCGTTTGGTGGAAATGAGGACCGGATGGCCGATTCGTTCTGGCACGGAAGGCATCCCCGCAAAACCAGGTGGGCCTTTCTCAACTGGGATTTCCCAGGGCTGCAATCGGCCGTTCGGGTGCAGGGAAAGATCAATGACAACTCCGTAGTAGATAAAGGCTGGACCGTGGAACTGGCTTTTCCCTGGCAAAGCATGAAGTGGTTGGCCAACGGCCGGTCCTTACCTCCCAAAGCTGGCGATATCTGGCGGCTATTCCTGGGCCGGTTTCAGAAACTTACCCCAAGCGGACAGGAATTAAACCCGCACCCAGCCTGGGCCTGGAACCGGCACGGCGTGTACGATACCCACCTGCCCGAATGTTTTACTTATATCCATTTTTCGGACGAAATCACGGAGTAAGCGCTTCATCCATTGCCTTTGCTTTTCAGTGATCAAAGCTCGTCAGATACCATTGGTAATATCCTATTCCCATTACACTAATAATGAGCAGAGTCAGTACTGTCCTGGCAATCCGCCACCGTGGGTCAGCTGCTTTGCGAAAAGCGATTATTATTAAGGCCATCCCGATGATCGCCAACCAGAAGATCAAAATGTCTTTCAAGAGATAATTCCATTGCCAATCTGTTTGTTGGGCATCCAAGCGATATATCTTCTCATACGCTCCCGGATTGTTCAGGAAATCATAGATATCAATTGGAATCAACAAAATGGTCCAAAACAGCATAGCTCCTGCCACAGCAGAAAGCAGTAATTCAACGCGCTGATACACTTGATTCAGAACAGGCATTTTGTATGCTTATTTGATGAGATGGGATGACCTATGCTGGCGGCCGCGGTGCAATGGACGAAACACCAAGCTTACCTTTCCATCACAATGATAAACTGATTTTCAGACCGGATCTCCAAACGGTTTCGGTCCATTTCGAACGACAGGCTCTTGTGTCCCCGATTAAAAGCATTTTCCAATAATTCCTCCCATTCTTTACAATGAATGAGCACGTAGTAGCCTCCTGACAAGGTATTGTAACATTGGCAGTCAGATAAAATCAGGGAATCCCCTCTGACTTCATACCGACATCCGGCACCATGACAGGCATTGATTTCTACCAGTCCTTTTGGTTGAAAGTTTACTTTTACAATGTGGCTGGCCGTGTCAGGTAGATTCGTGATGGAGCCAGTGACCAAACTCTGATAACTGACCGGATACCATTCCCCCCGCAGCGGATTGGAAATCGGCTGGCGCTGGCCAAGCAGCGGGAAAAGAGCCAGAAACAGAATAAATTTGAGAAATCTCATAATCCGATGCTGGTTGATGGAGCGAAGTGCTGGTACTGGCTTCTTTCGGCAGAAGTGCCCGGCGTTTGCGTCGGTGGGAAATATAGCTAAATCAACGGCATAAAACCAATAATATTAATAATTCAAAATGTTTCCGATCATAAACTCAACAACCAGAGAGGCCAGTCCCGCATTTCATCCTATCTGATCGTGGATTTGCCTTTTCGCTCTCAACTATTCATCTAGCAATCAAGTGCTGGAATCATTATTAATGAGGTTTTTCGCTCCGGAGGAGCGGCCTGTTTATAGCCCTAAGGTATCCCCAGTTAATCTGACTCCAGAGGAGTCCCCTTTGCGAAACCAAGGCGGCTCCCCTGGAGCTTAGTTTGTGGAAGAATGGATTACAAGCTATAAACAGGTAGCTCCTCCGGAGCCATATTCCCATTCTCCATTTGGTGGCAAATGAATGATTGCGCATCTTCATTCCCTCTCTGCGTACACACTCAGGAAGCAATGGCCAGGGCAACCTTCCGGTATTCCGAAGGCGTGAGGCCCCGGTACTTTTTGAAGGTCTTGGTCAGGTGGCTTTCGTCGGTGAAGCCCAGTTCGTAAGCAATTTCGTTGAGCCGCAGGTCGCTGTGGCGGAGGCGGATTTCCACTAACGACAGCTTATACTGGATAATGTACTGCTGCAGGTTTTCGCCCGTGTGTTTCTTGAAGTACTCACTGAGGTAATTGAGGGAAATGTTGAAATGGGCGGCAATGGCTTCGGCCTTGAGTTTGGCCGGGTTGTAAATATTCAGGTGAATGTAATGGATGATGTCCAGGGAAACCGGATGGCTCACGCGGGTTTTTTCGGCCGTGTGCAGCGCAATGTTCCGGGCTACCACCGTCATCAGCGAATTGATCAGGTGCTGAACCAGTTCTTTGTGGAAAGTCTGCTGACGTTCGTTTTCCTGCGAAATGGATTCTACTAATGCCCTCACCAGCGGCCGGTCCTGCCGGTTGCGGATGATGCAGCCCTGCAGGTGGTTGCTGTTCTGAAATACGTATTCCAGCTTTTGTATCCAGCTTCCCAGGTCAGCGTGTTGGTCAGCAGCCTTTTGTGCTTTCAGGTAAATGTTGTTGAACCGGATGAAAAGAAAGGTGGTGGTGGTTTTTACTTCGAAGTGGTGTCGCTCCATCGGCATCAGCAGAAACAGGTTCTGGGCATAGTAGTCAAACCGGTTGCCATTGATGTGGTGCGTGCCCTCCCCTTCCCAGATGTAGACCATCTCAAAATAGGTATGTGCGTGCGTACGGACTGGGCAGGTATCCGAACGTTTCAGCTCAATCTCAAAGGGCTGGTATAAATTCTCGATGTGCATACCGGTAAAACTACGCATTTAACCCAAAAATTTACAAGAACTCCGCAGCCGGTTTAAACGAGTTTTGTCCCATCCATTTTAAACCATATGACAATGAAAGCAATTACCTTGAAGAAAACCGGAGGCGTTGAAAATCTGACCCTGGCCGACATCGCCATTCCCCGAATCCAGGCCCACGAAGTGCTCGTACGGGTCCAGGCCATCGCCATCAATCCGGTCGATGCCTTCGTAAGAAAAAACAGCCAAGCCCTGACGACTTACCTCCAACCCGAACCAGGCGAAGACACCTTTATTCTGGGCTGGGACATTTCGGGTACGGTAGAGCAGGTGGGCGAAGGCGTTACGCAGTTCAAACCGGGCGATGAGGTGTTTGGCATGGTCAACTTTACCGGACACGGCAAAGCCTACGCCGAATACCTGGCCGCTCCGGCCAACCACCTGGCCCTCAAGCCCGCCAACGTATCGCACGACGAAGCGGCCGCCGCTACCCTGGCGGCACTCACCGCCTGGCAGGGACTGGTCACTTACGCCAAAGTAAAAAAAGGAGACAAAGTGCTGATTCACGCGGCGGCCGGCGGCGTGGGCCACTACGCCGTACAGATTGCCAAACATGTGGGTGCCTACGTGATCGGGACCGCTTCGGCGGCCAACCGCGAATTTGTACTGGGACTGGGTGCCGACGAATTCATTGATTACACCAGCGAACGGTTCGAAGATCGGATCCGGGATGCCGACGTTGTTTTCGACTCGATTTTCGGGGATCACCTGCTCCGGTCGCTGGAGGCCGTTAAAAAAGGGGGGCGGGTCATCAGCCTGCTGACTTTCTTTGAAGGTGCCATTGCAGAAAAAGCCAGGGAGAAAGATGTTTTTGCCCATCGGTTATCGGTGGTATCCAGAGGAGAAGATATGCAGGAAATTGCGGCACTGCTTCAGAATGGTCAATTGCGTTCTCATATTTCCGAAAGGTACCGCTTCCAGGATTTGCCCCAGGCACACGCCCAAATTGAAACCGGCAAAACCCAGGGCAAAATTGTGGTGAACGTCTGAAAGTGATTGTGCAAACACAGGCTGTCTTTTGTGTAAAAAAAAAAACCGGGCTGGGTGCCATCAAAGCACCCAGCCCGGTTTTTTTTTGGTATAGGACAGTAAAAAAACTATTGCTTTACCATCCGGATCACTTCCCGCTTTCTGCCCGATTCTACGATCAGGAAGTAGATGCCCGGGCGCAATGAGGCGCCGGCCAATTCAACTTCCAGCTGCTTACGCTCTCCGTCTGCCGGGAACTCCCGCTTCATCTGAATCACGTTAAACAGATCGGAGACAGAAACCGTTACCTCCTCCATCGGAGCCGATTCCCATTCCAGGGTAATTACGTCCTGGAAAGGATTCGGATACGCCTTGACCACTGTGGCTTTTTCAGACCCTTTCTCAAATGTTGGCACTTCTACCGATTCGGTACGGGCTACGGAAGTTGGGATGAACGGAGACAAGCGGCTGCCGGGAATCGGGCGTTCCTGCGTACCGTTGGGCAGTTGCCAGCCCACCGCCAGGTTATCGCCACCGTAATTTTCCTTGTGCAGCGCTTCGATGTAGTATCTCTTGCCTGCCTGTAGCGAAATAGTCGCCGATTTTTGCGTAGTGAACTTGGTCCATTCGCGGGGGGCCGCGCTGCCTCCGTAAATGTAGGCAATGCGCTTCTTGTTGGCAGGCTGGTCATCCGTACTCAGCCACAGTTCTCCTTCATCGTCGGAAGCAATCCAGAATGTATAGCTTCCGGTGGTCGGGGGACAAATGTAGCCACGCACCCGCTGTCCGTAGAGGTCGCCTGAATTGGAAGCAGTTTCAAACAGAGTGAGCTGGCTGGTGCTGGTTGGCGCTTTGGTAAGCGGAATAGTAGAAATCGTCTTGCCCTCTACTTTCGACCAGAGCTCCCGCAGAATCGTGCCGGTAGCCGTACAATTGGTAGTGACCGTTGTGGTGTTCACCGTGATGTTTATGGTGGAGGAAGTAGTCGTTGCACCGGCATTGTCGGTAGCTACGGCCTTCAGCGTGTAGGTACCAACGGGCAGATTGTTCCAACTGACGCTGTAGGGAGCGATGTTGTCGGTACCCAGCAGGGTGCTGCCCTGATAGAAATCTACCTTCGTCACGCTGCCATCGGAGTCGGCGGCATTGGCCGTGATCGTGATGTTGGCTCCGGCACTGAAAGTAGTACCATTGGAGGGAGCCGTCAGACTAACCGTTGGAGCGCTATTGCTACCGGGCGAATATGGCCATACTTTGCCTTCCAGTTTGCCGAACATAAACAGTACACCCGGATAAATGGCCGCCTGCCCGCTCCAGGGATGGTTAGGTCCCGTATTGCGTGGATTGCTCGGATACGGGCGGCAGCCGCTGGCTTGTCTCAGGTAGTTGTTCGTAACCTCCGACGACTTGTAGTAGCGATTGGCCAACGCAAACCAGATATCGAAAGTAATTTCACCCGGATTCTGGTACGGGTCGATGCCATTGATCAGCAGGTTGCTATTGGTGGTAGAGGAAAAAGAAGCATAGCGCTTGTGGGTATTGTTGAGGTAGTTTTGAGAAGCCCGCATTACTTTTAGCAGCGTCTTCGGATTTCCGGGCGACTGTGAACCGTAGTAACCATCTTCGGTGCTGTAGTTATACAGAGAGAGGTCGCCTTTGCGGGCAAACACTTCTGCCAGATCGCTCATGGCCTGGGCCAGGCAGAATACGTAGAGCAAACCGCGCTCTGGTTCTGAAGTACTGTACAATCCCCTGGAAAGATCGGCAATTTCGCCGTTGGGATACACTCCGTAGCGCATCCATTCAAAGAAAAATCTTTTGGCATTGGTTTGCAGTGCCGCGTCGTTGGTCAGTACGCCTGCCATTCCGATAAAGCGGGAAACGGTACCCAAACGGTTGTTATAGCCCTGCGCAAAGAAGCCAGCCTGGGGGCCGCCGTAGAAAAGCGGGTATTTCTTGTTACTGGAAGTATTGGCTTCGGCACCGGTGGTATAGCTGGTCAGGGTATAGTTGCCGTTGATCCGGTCTACGAAACGCTTGTTATAATAAGTATCAATGTCTTTGCTGAATTTGGCACCCGCTTTCTGAAACCAGGCATTGATCAACGTCTGTTCGGCCGAAGTGAACTGCCCGCCCATCCGCAGGTAATCGTAAGCAAACATCACCCGGGTCAGCCACTGGGTAATCGCAAATCCGGGATTGGAATCGCCGAAATAGCACCAGCGGGAAGTATTGGAAAAGTCTAGCTGCGAATCGCGGACGTAGCGCAGAATCTCATATTTGATTTTAGAAACGTAAGAGTTGTCTTGTTTGATGAGCCAGTAGAAAGCCGCGTCTTTGAGCAGTTCGCCCTGTATTTTGGGTTCGTAGGTAGATCCTTGAGGATAGCAACCGCTGCCTTTCCAGTAATTGAACCGATCGGCCAGGCGCTTGGTAGAATCCGTGGAGGTTCCTTTAAACAGCGCTGCATTGGCCGCAATCCGAGACCAGTCGCCCGGTGAGTTAGATTGAACGTCGCCTTTATTTTTGTAAGGACCGTTATTGGCCCGGTCGCGCCATATGGTAAGTTCCTCTTGGGTAACGTGTAATCCCAGGCGGGTTTGTGCAAATAAATGAAAGGTTGTAAATAAGCCAACAATGGCCAGTGTAATTGCTCTTCTTATCATGATTCCCCGATAGTTTTAACCTTTTTGGGGCTTTCCACACTCATCTGCAGCTGAGAGGCTGAGCCCATTCTTTTACGGTTTCAAAACTAGAGAGCAATCAGGGATTAAAATTTTAGTTCTATTTGGTCAAAGCACACAAATGCGGTTTCAAAGAAAAACCCTTAATGAAATTCTCATTAAGGGTTTTTCTTTAATTATTCTAAGAAGTCATTCAAATATTCCGTGAGAATGCATTCAACATATCAAATATTCAAAATATGATATTATTTTTTTGAAAAGAAAAATAAGCTTGTCTTACATTTCGATGTGTTCTATTTATATTTTTATCCTTCAATAGATCAATAATTTTTACTGCAGGATCCTTTTTTAAATTAATCGAATTTTAAAAATGACTAAGAAATAAAATTTACAACTGCATTTAAATCAGACCGCTAATCAGGCTACATTCAATAAAGCAACGCAATGAACAATATTAACTAACTCATAATTAAACATTTGCAATCAACATCCTGCGTATTCAAATTAATTCTATCCAAAATACAATTGATCAATATTTAATGAATACCTGTAAATAATATCGGGGAATAGTATTTGAAGGTGAATAATACTTTTAACAAAAAATCAGCCAAACTTATTATTGACTACCTGTTTTTTAGAGATAAATAAAATGATCAATACCCATTCAGATGAATTTCAGGTATTTAGATGTAAAAGAATTTAGAAAAAAAATTCCTGGCTGGAGCTCAATTATTGGCTTCCAGGCTCAAGATCCTTTCGCCAGACTAGATTACTTGATCACCCCTAAGTGCATTACATTATCCTGCGCTTCCTTGAGAAAACAGGTTCATTTCGGCTAATAATCCGGAAAATGTATATTGCGTACCAGATCTGATCATAGCTCACCCGGAATGGAACCAAACACTGATCTCACCTACAGCATCCCGGCCCGGTACCGGAAAATGGAAAACTCACACATCTTATTCTGGCTATTGAAAGACATTGGCTGGTGCATGGGATTCAAAACCCTGGGTTTCGTCATGATCTTTCCTACCCTGATTATTTCCCTGATCATCAGCTATCGTACCCGACACGTCAAGTCGGAACTGGCCCACAACCTGGCCGTCACCTTCTGGATTACCGCCAACTCCTACTGGATGATCAGCGAATTCCTGGGCTTCGACGAAACCATCGTCTGGAAAGGCATGATGGGCAAGCACTTCGCCATGTTTCCCTTTGCCATTGGAATGCTCATTCTGGGCTATTACTACCTCTTCCAGAAAACCAAAGAACCCAAAGAAACGCAGGTAGCCACTATGTGAAAGCCGTTTCAGTTAGAAAAGCAATTGATCAGTTGAAGAATTCTTTCGATGGCAAGGCCAGCGGCCGCTGCTCTGATCTGATGTTGGTGTATTGGTGGGTGTAATAAAGGATGGAAAGCAATGATAAGTATAGCGCCTATCTACTTTCATGCTAAGATCGGATAAGGTAGTCGTTTACTTACTTCTTTCTCTTTTGGAAGATCGCTGAAATGTAATTGCGTATCGATGGGCGCATTCCAATTCCAACGTACTTTCTGCCAGGACGTAACTGAAATCCTGGGTACCTCCTAAAGCATCCTCAATCAGGGAAGGCCAGCCTGGACAATATTTATACGTATGTGCTCCTCCTCCTAAATGAAGGCCTTCTTTATCAACGGAGTAACTTCCTCCACCTCCATTGCAGCTTTGAAAAATGTAATTCCCGTTGGCATCGAATCTGATCCGAGTAGATCCGTAACTGACTGTACCTGCTTTCAGATTTTCAATTCGTACTACATACCAGTCTCCAATCAACCAGGCGGGTACGGTCGGCTTAGGGGCAGTATAGGATGAGAGGAATATGATGGAGAGCAACAGCCAGAATTTCATTGTGCTATTTTGATTGGGTAGTGGTACAGAGAATCAGCAAAATTTCTTTTCTCACAAATATAAACATCCAATACTATCAATCAGAAATATGATTTATTTTCTTACTGCAACAGCACAATCGCCTCTTCGTTGCCCTGCTGAAAGGCCAGGTCCAGGGCGCTCATACCCCGAAATTCCCGGATGTTCTTGTCCGCTCCGTTTTCCAGCATCAGTTGCACCAGCTGGTTTCGTCCGAACATGGTGGCAAACATCAGGGCAGTGCCGCCGTTGCCATGCTGCACGTTCAGGTCGGCTCCCCGGTCAATGAGCAGTTGGGCAATGGGAGCGTAGCCTTTGAAGCAGACCCCCATCAGGGCCGTATTGCCGCCAAAATCCTGGCCGTTGACGTCGGCTCCGGCATCCAGGAGGAGGCGGGCTGCTTCCAGCTGGTCATTATAGCAGGCAATAATCAGGGGCGTGTAACCTTTGGCATCCTGTACGTTGACGTCCACCCCTTGTCCGATCAGTTGATTCAGCAAGAGAATATCTCCCATGCGGGCCGCATTAAAAAGATGGGGAGTGTATTCGGTCATAAAATTGATGCTAATGTTATTAATCAATTTTTCAAAGAGTCAAATGACACCATCCGTAGGGCAGGCCTTAAGGCCTGCCCTACGGATGGTGTCATTTCGTACTTACCTTCTACCTATTTCCACCTTTTTCCAGTCTCCTCCATTCCTCTCCGATGATGCGGGCTTCTTCATCTGAATGCGCTTCCAGGGAAAGTAATACCCCACCCTGCTCAATGCCAGCCTGATAGGTTCGGGCTTGATCTTCGGAAAGACCGTACTTTACCAGAATGCCCAGCAGGCCACCCGTCAGGCCGCCGACACCCGCCCCCGCCAGACCCGCCGCAATCGGACCGGCGATTATCAAGCCTAGACCGGGCAGTGCCAGGGAAGTACCGATGGCGGCAATGGCGCCAATGATTGCCCCAACCGTGCCACCGATGGCCGAACCGGCTCCGGCTCCTTCGGCTACTTTTTCTGCCGTTATTTCGCTTTGCGTATCGTTCCGGCTCAGCTGCCGCTCCCGGGTTTGCTCTGACATCATTACGTTGACTTCTTCTTCCTTATAGCCGCGATGTCGCACAAATCGGTAAGCGTTTTCCAGATTCTCCCAATCGTGGAACAACTGAATGATTTGCCGGGAGTGCGTCTGGTCGTCACCGATATCTACCCTTTCCGACGCCGGGATGGATGAAGCAGCGCCTAGTGGCTGACTGCCTTCCATAGCAGCCCTCTCCGCCGCATGGCTATCGTCCGTCACCGTGGCGTTTACGTAGTTTCCCGGCTGGGCTCTCAGGCGAACCTGCTCATCTACCGGACTGTTGACGATGCGGCTGCGTCTGCGGGTCGTTTCGGTATCATCATTCCACTGCTCCGGCGCTGCATCGCTTAGGTCGGTGTCAGCTTGATCTTCGTAAGGAACCTGATCAGTAGAAATGGAGGCATAATCATCGTCTCTTTGCAGAAAACCGTATTCCGCCGCCCGCTCATCAATGTCCAACGCACCGGTATCGTCCAGCACCTGAGCGGCCAGATGGGCCTGTTCCTCCGTTGGGGCGTGAACCGTCACGATGGAGCCACTGCGACGGGCGACGTCGCTGTACGTGCTTGCCTGATCACTGTCCCCGAAGAGCGAGCCGAAAAAATTCCCGATGCTTTCGCCGGTCACTTCATTGGGACGAATGCCGGTAGAGCTGCCCCAATTGCCTGCCGCAATGTGAACTGAGAGATCAATGTCATCGGTAGAAAAACCCTGGTTCAGCAGCTCTCTTACTGCGTTCTGCGCTTCTTCCGCGTTGTCGAATAATCCAATGACTGTGTGTGCCATAAAAAAAGTTTTTAGATAGGTAGATGGGTTAAATTTGCCTAAGCACCAATAACTGGATTTCCCAGTTGGGGTTGGTATAAATACGATTGCCATCAGGGGAAATACTGTTTCTCCTGTCTTAGCCTACTACGGCCCCGGTAGTCAAGGGTTGCCTGGAAAAAGTGGGGAAGAAATGAATTCAGCCGCCAATGGTGGACATGGACTCAGAGACGGGGTTGTTGAGTCGGCGGCGGGCTTCGGCTTCAAAGCCATCCTTGGCCCGGTGGGCAAAGGCAGTACGGAAAGCCTGCCGGATGTCTTCGTCGGAAGCGCCCGAACGCAGCAGCGCGCGCACATCCAGTGAGCCCTCGTCGTAGAGGCAGGTTTTGAGCAGGCCCTGGGCGGTCATGCGGATGCGGTTGCAGCTACCACAAAAAGTACGGCTGAAGGCGGCGATAATGCCCACCGTTCCCTGGTGACCGGGAATGCCGTAATTATAGGAAGTGGAAAAAGGTCCGTCCTGAATTTTATACAGATCCGGATAATGCGCCCGAAGCGTTTCCAGAATCCGAACGTGGTTCCAGTTCAGCTTCGGATAGTGAGCACCTTCGCCATTGAAAGGCATTTCTTCGATGAAGCGCACCGATACCGGGTACTGCCGGGTAAGCTCCGTCATCGGAATCAGGTCTTCCGTGTTTTTGCCTTCCATCACCACGGCATTCAGCTTTACTTCGATCCCGGCAGCCAGCAATTGGTGAAAAGTCTCCAGTACCCGGGGCAGTTCGTCGCGGCGGGTAATGAGCCGGAAGCGCTCCTGATCCAGGGTATCCAGGCTGAGGTTGACGCTCCTAACGCCCATTTCCTTCAGTTCGCGCACGTACGGAGCCGTCAGCACGCCATTGGTCGTCAGGTTGATGTCGGTGATGCCCGGAATGCGGCTGAGGTTTTGCATAAACGGAATGAGGCCGTTCCGTACGAAGGGTTCTCCGCCGGTAATCCGCACCTTATTCACCCCCATACCCGCCAGAATGGAAACGGTGCGTTCCATCTCTTCGTAAGTGAGCAGGGCTTTTTTGGGCAGGTAAGTGATTCCCTCTTCCGACATGCAATAGAAGCAGCGCAGATTGCAACGATCCGTCACGGCCAACCGCACATACTGGATCGGGCGGCCGTGGTTGTCATAGAGAGTTGGGTTGGAATCAGTCACGGAAAGTGGGTTTGAAAGTTTAAAAATAGGCAAAAAATCTTATCTTTGAATAGCATTTTTTCAAAGGAAACCGGAAATGGAAGTAAAAATTGATCTGTTCGGCATTACCCGGGAAATCGTCGGCGAATCCCACATCCGCTTTGCGCTCTCCCCGCCTGCCACCGTACACACTTTACTGGATCAACTGAAAGCCCGCTACCCCCGACTGCAGGGCCTTTCTTCTTTGGCCGTTGCCGTGAACAGCGAATACGCCGAGCCGCAGTTAGTGCTGGAAGAAAACGACGAAATCGCCCTCATTCCACCCGTCAGCGGTGGCTAACCACGCTCACCGAAGCAACTTCCGCACTTTCAACTGGTCGAGCACCAACTGCCGGTAATTGCCCCCTATGGGAAGCTCCTGCTGCAATACCTCAATCCGGTGATCGGAGATGGCATCAATGTGCGCAACCGAGACAATGAATGAGCGGTGAATGCGCAGGAACTGTTCTTTGGGTAGCAGCTCTTCGTAGTAGGCAATTGTCTGCCGGGTCTGGATCTTCCGGCTGCTGGTATGAATACGCACGTAGTCGCGCAGGCTCTCTACGTAAGCGATGTCGCGCAGCAGCACTTTGACCAGTTTGCGCTCTTCTTTTACGAATAAAAAAGGCTCTTCTTCCGCGGGCTTTTCGCCTGCCAAAGCAGTAGCGGGCAAATGGTGTTTCAGCACCTTCCCCACTGCCTTCATGAAGCGTTCAAAGGGCACCGGCTTGATCAGATAATCCAGCACGTCCCATTCGTAGCCCTCCAGCGCGTATTCGCGGTAAGCCGTCGTGATGATCACTTTGGGCGGATGAGGCAGCACCCGCAGCAGTTCCAGCCCCGACAACTGCGGCATTTCGATATCCAGAAAGAGCAGATCTACTCCTCCCTGCTGCAGCACGCTGAATGCCTCTACCGCCGACCGGCACTTTCCAACCAGCTCCAGCACCTCAATTTTACGGATGTACGACTCCAGCACGTCGTGGGCAATGGGTTCGTCATCTACCAGCAAGCACCTGATTTTCATACGCTTCCGCTTTGGTTTCGGGTTGATCTTTCCAGAATAAGGTCAAGGTAGCCAGGTACGTTTCAGCTCCGTCCATCAGTCGCAGCCGGTGCCGGTCGGGATACAACAATTGCAGGCGTTTGGATACGTTCTGCAGACCTATCCCTTGGGTAGCGTTTGCGCCCGTAGCTGCGATTCCGGCCTTCAGGGGCAGACTGTTTTCCACCAGAAAAGCCATTTCGCTGTCGTTCACCGTCAAACTGATTCTCAGCCAGGCATCCTCCAGTTGGCGGCTGAGGCCGTGTTTGAAGGCATTTTCCACAAAAGGCAGCAGCAATAAAGGAGCAACCCTGCAGTTTTCCGTATCTCCCTTCACCTGAAAAGAGAGCTGTAAATGTTCGCCGTAACGGATTTTTTCCAGTGCTACGTAGTTCTGCAGGTATTCAATCTCTTTGTTCAGCGGCACCCGCTCCTGATTGCCTTCGTACAGCATATAATGCATCAGCTGCGACAGTCGCATGACCATTTCGGCGGCTTTTTCGGGCTGGTAGAGCGTGAGGCCGTAGAGGTTGTTGAGCGTGTTGAACAGGAAATGCGGGTGTATCTGGTTTTTCAGCGATTGCAGTTCGGCTGACAGCCGGGCATTGAGCAGAAATTGATTGAGCTGTTTCTGCCGGTGCCCGTAACGCATGGCATGAAAGGCAATGATGAGGCCGCTGGTGGTAATGAGATAAAAGGTAGACCTCAGCATCGGGCTCAGTTTCCAGGGCTGCTCCCGGTCAAACTGTTCCGGCTGAAAATGGTACAGAAACAGATAATGAAAGCCTACCCGGTGCAGGAAACCAGCGAAGGCAAGCAGCAGAACAATCAGGGCACTGAAGGTCAGATAGCGCCGTTTCTGCAGGTATTTCGGAATGAGCCAATAGAGCGTCAGGTAGGTAAATACCAGTTGGGCCGGCAATTCAAACAGCGTAATTAAGAGGTAGTGGGAATAAGAGTACTGGGTTTCTCCGAAGGTGGCTACCTGAAAAACGATGTACACCAGCCACACCAGCAGGTGGATGCTGATTTCCCGGTATTTCGGTTTTCGGAAAGGGCTCATCACAAAGGGATTCTCTTTATCAAACATACAAAAAAAAGACCGCCGCTTTTCCGCAATTAGAGTTGGTCACTTTCCCTGCCGATTAATTGCGGCTTCCGGATGACAAAATTGTCTTCTATCGCGACCAAGGGCATTGGTACTCTTACTTTTACTCTCTGTCGCTACCACCGTCCCATCCGTCTCCACGGCTTGACTTCCCGAAATGGAATGTCCATATTCATGTCAGCAATCGAACCTGTCGGGCTATCGTCCCCGCTGGACTTTTAGACAATTATCTGATCTCATTGTTACTATGGCATCTTCAAATCCGTATCATTTCGGTGGCTTTTCCAACCCCGTTCGCGCCATTCTGGGAGCAGGCTTACTAGCCGGAACGCTGGACATCACCGCTGCCTGTCTCCACTATTTCTTCCGCACCGGCAACAATCCGGTGACGGTGCTGCATTACGTGGCGAGCGGAATAGTCGGAAAGGAGGCATTCAGCGGCGGATGGCCCCTGGCTTTGCTGGGGCTGGCCCTGCACTTCTGCATTGCCCTGACTTTTGCCGGCGTGTATTTCTTTCTGTATCCCCGGCTGTCACTGCTTCGCCGGAATAAGTGGGTGAGCGGAATCGGCTACGGTATAATAGTCTGGCTGGTGATGACCTGGGTGGTGGTGCCACTGAGCCGGGTGTCGCCCCAGCCCTTCCGATTGATTCCGGCCCTCATTGGCATGGCCATCATTGTGATAGCAGTGGGTTTACCCATTTCTTTTCTGATTCATCGGCATTATCGCAAAACAGTGATGAGCTCCCCCGTGGTATGAGGTCGGTCTGGAAGCAGCGATGGTGGATCGGCTGGTACGCAGCTATGCAGTCGTTGATTGGTTTCAACGTCTATTCCCAGTCCATGCCCGATCCGGGTGTGCAGAAAGTCCGCCTGATCACCCACGCCCGACAGTCGCTGGCAGCCTTTGCGCTGGGTGGTTTTCGGTGCGGAGAAGCCACCTTTGCCGCCATTCCGGGCGTGGATTCCGTCGTTTGCGGGTACGCCGGTGGCATCACTCCCTTTCCTACCCGACCGGAAATTGAATGGGGACAGACCCGGCACGCCGAAACCGTACTGGTCTATTATCAGACGCAGAAAATTTCTTACGAAGCCCTGATCCGGACATTTTTCTCTGCGCAGGAAACCACTGCCGTTCCGCACCGGGATTCCACCTGGGCAGGTTTGTACCGCTCCATCCTATTTTACCGGAGTAAGACAGAAAAGAAGCTGGCCAAAGCGATCCGGAAAAGTCTGGCCGAAACCAAAGGCGCTGCATGGCCATTGGAAACGGAAATCAAACTCCTGAAGGATTTTTACCGGGTTGACCTTTCCCGGTGGTATACCCAGTATAATCTTCCGTCCAAAGGTTGTTTTCTCCAAGGTGCCCCTCAGCTTAAATAAACCATCTCTCCGACTGCACCAATTCACCATCCCACAAATCTGGCAGGGGTCTTTGCTCAGGGAATCAAAATGGTGCAGATTTCAATAAAAAAGGGTTACTTGCAGCGTCTGAATGGCTCATTCGAATGCAGTCAGACAATTCCCTGTGTAGATAAGCCAGCCATTTAACTAGCTGTACAATTTTATGATCGCCCTGACCGACCAGCCCATTGCCATCCTTGAAGTCATCGAAGCCGCCCAGTCTGAACAGGCCGGTGCCGTCGACGTGTTCATTGGTACCGTCCGCAATTACTCCCTGCAGAAAAAAGTGGTCCGGCTGGAATACGAAGCCTACGACAAGATGGCCCTGAAAGTGATGGAGCAGATTGCCGAAGAAGTAAAAGCCAGGTGGCCGGTGCAAAACATTGCGATGGTACACCGCAAAGGTGTGTTGCAGATCGGCGAAGTAGCCGTGGTGGTCGCCGTCTCCACGCCTCACCGCCGCGAATCGTTTGAGGCCTGCCAGTACACCATCGACACGCTCAAGCAGCGGGTGCCCATCTGGAAAAAGGAAGTCTACGAAAACGGCGAAACCTGGGTAGCGGCGCATCCGTGAGTTGCATTTCTACCACCTGATTCTTTTATTTTCCGACTCCTTTCACACTGCACCGTATGTAAGTCAGAAGCTGAATCCACTCATTAGAGGGTGTTCAAAGCTCCTTTTCGTACTTATTATGGCCGGAGTGAGCCTTCCCCAAAACGGATACTGTTGAAATTGTCAAAATATTGCTATATATAGAATGCGGAAACTGGCCTGGGCCCCTTTTCAACCAGTTCCTGAAGGACATTGTCAAGCAAAGACATTCATCCATTTCTCACTTATCTGATTGCAACCGTTTGGTTGGTGAACGGACTTTTTTGCAAAGTTTTCAACCTGGTGCCACGCCATGAACAAATTGTAGCCAGCATTCTGAATGAGGATTTCGCCAGAGCCCTGACGGTTCTGATCGGCCTTTCGGAAATAGTAATGGCCATTTGGGTAGTAAGCATCTGGAAGTCAAGACTCAGCGCGGGCGTACAAATGACACTGGTGGCAGTTATGAATCTACTGGAGTTTTTACTCGTACCCGACCTTCTGCTCTGGGGAAGACTCAACAGCGTTTTTGCCTTGCAGTTCATCCTACTGATTTACTTCAATGAATTCAGATTAGGCAATAAACTGGAGCCAAGAAGCTGAATATGCTGCGATTTCTAAAAAACCATCCCTTTGCCGTAGAAGCGTTTTTCGAAACTTCACTGGTGCTGACTTTTGCCGTTCCTCAACAACAACTGCAAAACTTCATTCCCGCGCGTCTGGAACTTGATACTTTCCGGGATCAATGGGCTTTCGTGGCCGTTGCGATGGTGCAGACCAGAGAATTGAGGCCGAAAGGCTTTCCAAAGTGGTTGGGAAATGACTTCTTCTTGATTGGTTACCGGATTTTTGTTCGCTATACCAACAAGGCTGGGAAAAGGCTGAGGGGCTTATACATTCTCAAGTCCGAAACAGATAAAAAGAAAATGGAATACCTGGGCAATCTTTTTACCCATTACCATTATTCAACGACCGACATCGACCTTCAAATAACCGGAAACAAGAAAGTCATTCAGTCCGGCCAATCCAGGTTGAAAGTAATGATTGAGCAATCAGATGCTGAAATTGACCTGCCGGCAGATTCCCCATTCAGCGACTGGCAAGAGGCCAGGAAATTCGCGGGTCCTTTGCCGTTTACGTTCACTTACCTGGCCGAAGAAAAGGCCGTCCTGATCATTGAAGGGCGCCGGCAGAACTGGCAACCCGAGCCGGTAAAGATTACCCATTGTGAATTTGATTTCCTGGACAGCCTACGTCTGGACGGAGTAGTACTGGCCAATGCCTTTGAAATCAAAAACATTCCTTATGAATGGCGAAAAGGCAAAACCGAAAGATGGAACTAAGCAGAAAACCTTTTCAGGGAATAACGAACGTGATTCGGTTCAACTGGCATTTGTATTTGCTGTCGGCCTTGCTCCTGCTTCTATTATTTGTTTTGGCATTGACTCAGAACAAAGCAATTCAGCTATACATTTTCGCTCTCTTTGTTTTTATAACTGCCACCACCGGCATTTCGCTGATCACCTCCTTTTATATCTATGATGTATCTGACCTATATAAATTGCCTTGGCTCAATGATTATGCAACGGATGAATACGTAAAAAACATAAACGTTCATGCCGGATTTGACGAAACGAGTACCCTATTGCAAGACAGGTACAAAGAGGCGACCTTATCCGTGGTAGACTTTTACGACCCGGCCAGGCACACGGAAGTGTCAATTAAAAGAGCCAGGAAAGCTTATCCGCCGCATCCGGATACCACCTCCGTGCGTACTGAGTACCTGCCATTCGCCAACCAATCGTTTGACAATGCGTTCGTCCTCTTTGCCGCTCACGAAATCAGAGACGCCAAGGAACGGGTTGCCTTTTTCAGAGAACTGAGCCGGATTACCCAACCAGATGGACACGTTTTCGTGACGGAACACCTTCGGGATTTCAGTAACTTCTTTGCTTACAATATTGGCTTCTTTCATTTTCATTCCCGTTCTACCTGGACAAAGACTTTCAGTCAGGCCGGTTGGGTTATTGACCAGGAAATCAAAACGACTCCCTTTATCACTACTTTTATTCTTAGGCAAAATGGAAATCCACTTTAAAATCATTGGGGCTTTATTAATTGTCTTGGCAGGGGTGCACTTTATATTTCCCAGATACTTCAATTGGAGTCAGGAACTCAGGTCATTGAGTTTGACTAACCGACAGATGATGACGGTTCATACTTTTTTCATTGCCCTTACCATTTTTCTCATGGGTTTACTTTGCATGACTTCGGCAAGTGATCTCATTGAAACCAAGCTTGGAAGAACGATCTCACTTGGACTGGGTGTATTCTGGATAATCAGGCTCTTCATTCAGTTTTTTGGTTATTCATCCGCTCTCTGGAAAGGAAAAACCTTTGAAACATCAGTTCATATTCTCTTTTCATTATTTTGGACCTATTCAAGCGGCGTATTCTTACTGACCGGACTCAGTGAGCAATGACCGGGAAAAAATCACAAAACTGGGACGCCTGGGTAGCGGCGCATCCCTGAGTTGAGGACGTATGCATATGATTTGAACATGAGAAAAGCCATCCTGCTTGTTAGCCTGATCCTGGTCTTATTGACTGGAATTGGTTTGGGCTCTTACTGGATCCACACGCAACCCATATGGGTCTGCGATAGCCAGCACGACCCGAAAGTTTTATCTCATCTTCCCAATCGAAACAAACTGGTTGTAGACTGGATTGAAACACACGGTACTGACCTGGCTCCCACTTATGAGGAGGCAGTGTGTACTGAGTTTGTCATCAACGTCCTTGATCATTTTGGTCCGCTCAGTAAAGACGAAAAAAGAAAATTGCGCATTATCACCCAGGAAAATATAATTGAACTGCTCAACCGGCGATCATCTGTTATCAGAGGCGTTCAGACTGCGCTTTATCAAAGTCATAGAGGTATTATAATCGAAAGAGCAGAAGACGTACGGCCTGGTGATTTTGTGCAAATATGGAATGTTTATCAAGGACAGGAATACGGTCATTGTGGGATAGTATTTGACATAGTTCCCCATCAGAGTCTTACCCTCTATTCCTCACACCCTTTGACTGGGGGATACGGCAAACAGCAATATTTATGGCCTGACCAAGCCTACTTTGTCAGGCTAAAATGAAGGCTCTTCCCAGATTCCTGCACCAGCTACCAGCCAACGTTAGTGAAATGCAGCGACACAGTCAACCACGATTGGAATTGTTAATATAAGTCAATGAAGATAAATTACATTCTGGAAACGAACCGATTGCGACTCAGGGAATTTACCCTGGACGACACTGACTTTATCATTGCCTTGCTGAATAGTCCGGGATGGCTGCAGTACATTGGCGACCGCAACGTAAAAACGGAAGAGCAGGCGGTCAACTACCTGGAAAATGGCCCGTTGAAAAGCTATCGTCAGCACGGTTTCGGCTTATGGCTGGTAGAAAGTAAAGCCGACGAAAAAGCAATTGGAATGAGTGGCATTCTGAAGCGGGATACCCTGGAGCACCCGGACCTGGGGTTTGCCTTTTTATCTCCTTACCAGGGAAAGGGCTACGGATATGAAATAGCCCGTGAAATCCTGCTTTACGCCAACCGTCAGCTGGTACTTTTCCCCATTTCTGCCATCAGCCTGGCCGACAACGTAAAATCCATTCGTCTTCTGGAAAAACTGGGCTTCCAGTTTGTCAGGAAAATTCATTCTTCCTCCAGCCAGGAAGATTTACGGTTGTACTATCAGACAGAAAGTCCAATTGAATAGCACTTTTATGAATTGAATCAGCTCTTTGTTCCAAAGGAAAAGTCCAATAACTGTTCAAACGAAAACATAATAACCTTTGTCTTCCGAATGGTCCTGGCACTCCGCTAAAAGGGGTTTTATTCCCGCTACACTATCAGTTATTTTGCTCCCGCTCCTTTTTCTTCAGCCATTCTTTCACCATCAGGAAATCCGTCGATGAATCGCCATCCAACGATTTATCCTCAGCAGTGCGCACAATGGTGCTCAGACTTTGCCCATCGGGTGCGACATAAGAATAATCGACTGGGGTGTTTTCCAATAAGAACCGCACAACAGACCAGTTATTGCCCAGGGCCGCCCGCATCATAAGCGAATAACCCGCTCCATCCACGGCATCGGGGTTGGCTCCTTTTCTGATCAACAGTTCCGCTGTTCCGGGCTTACCAACGCTGAGCGCCTGGAAGATCACCGGTTGATTGCTGGAATTACGTAAGTTAGGATCGGCACCCGCATCCAGCAACAGACTCACTGATGCGGGCGATAGGTAATCAATGGCTTCGGTGAGGCTTTGGTTAGGATCGGCCCCTCCTTTGATCAGAATCCGGATCAACTCCTGTTTCCGGGCTTCATCCGCTTTTGAGTTTGCTAATCGTATAGCAAAATCCAGATAGTTCAAGCCGTGGGTACCCTGCACATTCAAATTTTGGCCCTGGATCAGTTCCTGTAGCAATCCGGGGTTATTGTCTTCAATGGCCTGGGCAATGGAACGCTGGTGAGGATCGGAGAAATGAACATCAACTGAAGAAATGGACTGCTGAGAGTTAGCCGAACTAATACGGGATAGCCAGAATACCCCTATTGCCAGCCAGGGAAGAGAAGCCAGGGCGGCAGAAAAGTATAAATACCCGGGACGCTGATTGGTCAAAACGGGTAAAGCGGCTCCCACCAGCACAATTCCGGCTAACAGCACGAAACCCTGCATCATTCCTTTGCCGGCTGGGTCGGATTGAGCAATAAAAGCCGTATAAAGCAAAAACAGGAACATCAGGGCATCCATACCCAGCAATATCCAGATTATATTTCTCAGCATAATATGGTGCGTTTGGGGCCTATGTTGTCCAACAAAACCTATATTAATGGTACCATTTCTTCTGAAAAATATTAATATTTGACGCATCCCCACCTATCATCAGAACAATTATTTCTATTCATATACCATGAAGATTACCGCGCAAGTTGAGAACCGCCTGTACCAGCACCGGGCTACCGTTCAGACCAACGATACCATTCAGGACCTGTCCATTCCTGGCAAACCGACCGGCTTCGGTTCCGCCGTCAACGGCGGGGAATTGCTTTGCCTAGCTTTGGCGACCTGTTTCTGCAATGACATCTACCGGGAAGCCCAGAAGAAGAACATCGCTGTAACCAACGTGTTCGTGGAGGCATCGGCGGAGTTTGGGGCTGCCGGTGAGCCCGGATACCATTTTCAGTACCGGGCCCGGATTGAAGGAGATGCCTCAGAACAGGAGCTGGCGGACCTGATCCGGCATACGGACCGGGTGGCTGAGATACAGAACACGCTACGGGCGGGCGTACCGGTATCATTGCTAACATAGGGAGAAAATAAGACGGGATCAATCAATCCCCGGAAATGCGGAATCAATTAAATATCGGATCAGCATGGTCACTTTAACGGAAGCACAAATCAGAGAGATGGTCCAACAAATGGACTGCGGATTTCGGGGTTATTACCACCAACACACCGGCGAACTGCTCTTTGTTCCGGATACGTTGAGAAATCCGTACTTTGAAACGGAGCTGTTTGAGGAGGATATAAAAAAATGGGAAGACAACCAGAACGACTTTGTAGAAATAGCAACCATGGATTCAAGCAGGTCATTTGAAATAATGGCTGCATTTGCGGAGCAACTGGATCTCAAAAATCCGCTCAAAGGCAGACTGATCAATGCGTTGGGGAAACGGAAACCCTTCAGGGAATTCAAATCCCTTATCGACTTTTCCGGTCCGTATCGGCAGCAATGGTTTCAATTCAGAGAAGCACGGATAATGGAATGGGTAAAGAGTCAGCTGAAATAAAGCAAGTGAAATGACCAGCGTTTCGACATTTTTTACAGGAAGACAACCCCGTATTTTACAAATGCGGAATTCACTCAACTGAGCAATCAGGCAAAATTAACAGCTAACGATAAAATGCGTAAAGCTTTGAATTTGAGGTGCTGCAGATATTTTTTTAGTAAATAAAGCGACTGAGTTTTGCTATGATTTTACGAAGCCGGAATTTCCCTTTACTCCTTTTTAAATAGCGTATAATTTCCTGTTTTTCACAAATTCACTTTTAACTGAATTACACTTATTTTACGTACGAATACATTTTTATATATCTGTAAAACAAGCAATTGTCATTAATAACCTGCCATTCAGAGATCGCACTTCCCTTACGCACACATGGGTAGTTATGCTCACTTTCTCGCTGTCACAATTAGAAAAAACTTCTCCGAATCTGAATATATGGCATATAAATTGCATAGCTAAAATAACATTTTTAAATGTGCAATCGGGCAAATATGAAAGATGGATAAATCCCTACCCGATGCACCCCTTTTTAAAGGTATTTCAATCTATAAAGCAATTTTATAATTTAATTTTTTACCCGATCCGTCCAAAATAATTTTTCCCGTATTAAATAATTCACCAATTATCAAACTTATGTAAGATAATTGAGGAATTGTTAGTTCCTGCCCCTCTTAATATTTCGAATATTTGATTTTATTGCTATATTTTATTATTTTAGTCTAATTTATCATTCCTCCTCTCCTATAATTTCCTTCCTTTTTCTTCCGTAGGGAACTTTGCTTTTAAAACATCATACGTGTACTCTGTAAAAAAAATTTAAAAGCTTACACGAAAAAAGCTCCCCTAGTTTTGACCCCGTTATAAAACGATTTGAAAATTTCAGCTGCAGACGGAATCTTCAAATCATTTAATCAGTGGTTGAACGAATTAAAATTTGGGGAAAATGACTATTAGAAAATTTACGTTGTTGGTAGCAGGCCTATGTATTCATTTCCATCTTTTTGCTCAGACCCGCCTGGGGCTATATCATACCAAGGAAGAAGTTGACATTTGGAAAAAGCGCGCAGCGAGCGGTCCTTACCGCTATACAGGAGATGTAAAAAGTAATTCACCCGGCGACTGGAGCCGGATTTTGTCCAACGCCAACACCTTTGCTTCTAACCCGTCCAGGTGGCGGTGGAAAGGAAGCAATTCCGGCGGCTGTATTTACAAGGGTTCAGCCGAACCCCGCATAGAAGGCACTCAGTTACGCGACGCAGCCTTCGCTTTTGTGATCACCGGCAACACCAAATACCGGGATGCCGTCCGCAATGAACTGATTGCGCAGGCCAATGAACCCCTCACCAATTTCAGAAACACTTCCCGTTTCTGCCTTCCTCCCCGGGATCTGAATGATGCCAATCCGGGCTTTGCCATTGCCCAGTGGGTAAACCGGCTGCTGGTGGGCTATGAGTACATCAAAAGTTCGCTTTCCAAAAGTGACCGGGACAAATTAGACGCGTGGTTTCTGGGTGCGGGGATCTACTTTCAGAAATGTATGGACGCTAATTTTACCAAGCGCTTTGCCGACCGGGACAATGGCAACTATACCTTGACTTCTTATACCGTAAACTCCGAAAAGAGCAACAAGTCATATCAGCTCTACTACGGAGGACCTAAGGCCGGCTTCCTGGCGCAGGCTTACAACAATCGCCGCGCGAACATTGTGCGTTTGATTGGGCTGGTGGGCGTGAGTCAGAACCACGCCGGACTGAAGAAGTCGGCCAAGCTCTGGTTTCAGGAGTGGCTCAAATACGCGGTATTTCCCAACGGCGACGTGGCCGATTTGCACCGGGGTGTCGGGCCCAGTGCCGGATATGCCGCCACCAACGAAAAAGGGTTGAACTACTCCTTTTCCCTCACCGGTGCCATGATCGACCTGGCCGATGCTTTTGCCCGCAGCGGCGATCCTACGCTGTACAACTATACCACTTCTGAAGGCGCATTCGGCACGCAGGGTTCGTCGAAGAGCCTGAAAGGAGTCATCAAGAACCTCTTGGGCTTTCTGAACAAAAGCAAGTACAAATACGCAACGGCCGTCGGATCGAACAGCGGCAAAACGGCCTTTCTCATCGACGGATACGATCCGAGCATTTCGGCCAAAGCGAAGGAGATTGTGTACGATTCCTGGTTTGCCATGGCCAACCTGTATTACAAAGACTCCTTCATCCGGGATTCGTACCTGAGAAACGCATCCGGCACCCGGCCGTATCCGCGGTACGCCCGCAACATCGGACCTAACCAGCCCTGGAGCGGACAGACAGACCTGGTTCCCGGACAACTGTTTCTGTTTGGTCAAATGGAAGGAAAAGTATGGCCTTACAGCTCTCATTCCAACGATGCTCCTACCGTGAGACTTACTTCTCCGTCTAACCAGACGAACTTTACGACCAACTACGGAATCACCATTCAGGCGAACGCGTCTGACCAGGATGGCACCATTTCCAAAGTGGAATTCTATCAGGGCGAATCCAAATTGGGAGAAGACAGAACCAGCCCGTTCAGCTTTACCTGGAACGGAGCCAAACCCGGCACGTATAAAATCAAGGTAAAGGCTTTTGATAACGACGGGGCTTCAGCTACCTCCGGTACGATAGAGGTCGTAGTCCTGCAAAGTCCGGCCAAGGGCAGCATTCTCCGCGAATACTGGTCCAGCGTTCCCAACAAATGGGTATCGGCCATTCCCTTGAACCGATCGCCCAACAAAACCAGCCAGCTTACGCAGTTTGAAATTCCGTCTAACGCCGGCGACAATTACGGAACCCGGGTACGCGGCTACGTTTGCCCGCCCATTACCGGCAATTACACCTTCTGGATTGCCAGCGATGACGACGGGGAATTGTGGCTGAGTTCTAACGACAGCCCCGGCAATAAAAAGAAGATCGCGCAGTGCAAATCAACCACCCAGAGACGTCAGTGGGACCGGTCATCTACCCAGCAGTCTTCTTCGGTATACCTGGTGGCGGGTCGCCGGTACTACATTGAGGCACTGCACAAGGAAGGATTCGGCAATGACCACCTGGCCGTAGGCTGGCGGTTGCCCGATGGTACTATGGAAAGACCAATTCCCGGCAAATGGCTGGCACCGTACGCATCCGGCTCCAACGCCAGAATCGAATCGGCAGAAGTGGAGGAAGTAGCTGAAACGGAAGAAAAAGGCGCTGTCATTGCTTTCCCGAATCCCTTCGACGACCGGTTGACGGTAGAGTGGGCGGATAACACCGCCAGCCAGGCAACCCTGGTACTGGTTGATCAGTACGGGGCGGTTCATCACCAGCAGGAAGTCAACCTGGAAGGCAGCAACCCAAGCCTGGAGCTGGACCTGGGCACACTGAATCTGCGTTCCGGCCTCTATCTGCTCCGAATACAATCCGGCTCCCGTACTGAGGTAATCCGGGTGCTTAAAAAATAGACGAACACAATTCACCTTCAATCCATCGGCTGGAAAGCTTTCTGAACCGGAAAGTTTTTTCAGCCGATTTTTTTAGATCCGATTTCGATTCTGGTAAGAAATAGCTTACTTAACGGCCTTATCCAAATCAGCCTGCGCTGTGATATCTGCCAGATGGGCCAAAGCTGTCACCACTGAGCGGGGCTTCCATCAAAATAATTTAGTGTTTAACATTTAACAAAACCATTCACCCTATGAAACGACACGCAACCGCCGTATGGAAAGGCTCCGGCAAAGAAGGCAAGGGCCACCTGAGCACCCAAAGTACGGTATTGAATCAAACCCAGTATTCTTTTAATAGCCGTTTTGCGGAAGGAGTAGGGACCAATCCGGAAGAATTGATTGCGGCAGCACACGCGGGTTGTTTTACGATGAAGCTCAGCTTCGTCCTGAATGAAGCCGGCTTTACGGCCGATTCACTGGAAACGACTTCCCAAATTAATTTTGAAAACGGCAGCATTACGGCTTCTCACCTGGTGCTGAAGGCAAAAGTACCTGGTATCAGCCGGGAAGTATTCGATGCCAGTGTGAAAGAAGCCGAACTTAATTGCCCGGTGAGCCAGGTACTGAAAGCCAAAATCAGTGTTGAGGCAACGCTTGAATCCTGAATGCGGGCCTTCGCTCCTCTTCCCTCAGTCGAAAGAAAGTGAATTAAAGGGATGGGAGATGCCATTTCCTTTCTGATCCATACCCGGTTTTGCCCTGGCACACAGACAATGGAAGCACGGATGTCACCCTTCCGTGCTTCCCAATGAATCTGAACTTTTATGGCCTACTTCAGGGCTTGGATGATGCAACCTGCACTTTTATCCTCCTCACACTTCCCTGATCTTTCCGGATACGGTTAGCTTCAACCAGTCAGGTAGTTTACTTGAAAACGGATGGAGGAAACGATGTGAAATCAATAGCTGTGAGCAAGGCATCTGATTGGACCAGGCTCAGTGGTGCGGGGCCTGGAACTCATTCCGTTTCCTGCCCGTTATTCAGCACGAAAAGGGTCCCGAATTGCAGAAGCGGCTGGAAATGAGAAGTTCGAAAGAGCGGCAAACCCTTGAAGGAGGCAGAATGCTCCCTCCTCATTTCACCTAAGACCCGAAAACCATTGAAAAGTTTATACTGGAAAGCCCCGGCTATGTTGTCCTCCTTCTTCAGAGAGGAATTCCGGGTGGAAGTCCTGCAGAAGGAAATCCGAAGAGCTGGTATTTTGGCCCTCCTATTTGGTAGCGGATTTCTGCTCACTGTTTTATTCAAGCACCACTTTCTGGTGCCCAAAGAGTTGCTGCCTCAATTGCCGGTGATCATCGGTTTTTTTGGTGTTCTGGGCTTTTACGAAGGACTGGCCTGGTTCATTTTCCGCTATTACAACGGCCGTTATCAGAAGGAAATCTCCTCGGCCGGAAAATACGCCAATGCCCTGGTGGAAATATCCCTGATTTCCATCTGCCTGTACGTGCTGTCGAAAGGCATTCCATTCCCGCTCATCCACCTCAATACCCCCATTGCCTGGCTCTACTTCTACTTTATCATTCTGTCTACCCTGCACCTGGATTTCCTGCTTTCGGTTTTCACCGGAACGGTGGCTGCGCTGCAATACCTGGCCCTGGGAATGATCTTCATGGCCAATGGCTCGGATACATCCATCCCGGTAGTGCTGCAACACCCCCTGATTTTTGTGGTCAAAACCATGATTCTGATCCTGAGTGGTCTGGCAGCGGGGTACGTAGCGCATCAGATTGGCCGCAGCATACAGCGCTCCATCCAAACCATGGAAAAGCAAAATCAGCTGGTGAATCTGTTTGGTCAGCAGATATCGCGGGAAGTCGTCGATGAGATGCTGCGTCAGAAGGGAACGCTGGCCAGCACGCTGCAGCGCGTCACCGTGATGTTTATCGACATCCGTGATTTCACAGCTTACGCCGAAAGCCGTTCTCCCCAGGAAGTAGTCGATTACCAAAATGCCTTTTTCAGTATCATCATTGAAGCGGTCAACCGGCACCGGGGCGTGATCAACCAGATGCTGGGCGATGGCTGTATGGTGACCTTCGGGGCACCGGTTGCCCTGGAAAACAGCGCCTACAATGCCGTACGGGCGGGACTGGATATTATTTCGATGGTTGAAAAACACGTAAAATCCGGAAAAATGCCGCCTACCCGCGTAGGGATCGGCTTGCACGTGGGAGAAGCCGTGACGGGCAATATCGGCAACGAAATCCGCCAGCAATATTCTATCACGGGCAACGTAGTAATTACGGCTTCGCGCATTGAGCAACTCAACAAGGATTACGACTCTCAGATGCTGGTTTCAGCTGAAGTGATGCAGGCCCTGCCCGAAGACTGGACCGGTGCGGAAGCGCTCGGCTGGGTGTCCATCAAAGGAAGGAAAGAAAAGATTTCCCTGTACCGGCTGGCGTAAGTACCGGGCGAACCAAGTCTGTTGAAGTTCTGACTTACTTTAATTATGTTCTACTGTCGGTAAGACAGCCTAAAACCTAAACCATTGATTAAAAGCACAATTTAAAACCAGACAGCGCCATTAACTGATATTTTCAGCTCGGTAGTTGGAGCGAAAATTAAAAGCTAAAATCATTTACGCTATTTATGCGAGAAGAAACCGAACTCGTGATCAATACCCGCCAATACGTGGAGGCTTTGATGAGCAATTGTCAGGCCGGCAAACTGCCGTTTCATAATCTCTCTCATACCCGTGAGGTAGTCAAAGCGGCCAGGAAAATTGGAAAAAAGAGCGGGTTGAGTCCCAAAGACCTGGAGACGGTAGAAGTAGCCGCCTGGCTGCACGATACCGGGCACTGTTCCGGACCACCCCAAGGCCACGAAGAACGGAGTGCACAAGTAGCCCGTGAGTTTTTGGCAACCCAGCAAGTAGGGGAACACCGGATCGAAAAAGTGGTAAACTGCATACTGGCTACGCGAATGCCCCAGCAGCCCGATGGCCTGCTGGCCCAGGTGCTTTGCGATGCCGACCTGTATCACCTCTCGACGGATGACTGTCTGGAAAAAGGAGAACTCATCCGGGAGGAAATGGCCCAGCAGGGGTACACGCTCTGCGAGGAAGAATGGCTGAAAAAGAACGCCAGCTTTTTGCGCGACCACCAATATTTTACCGAATACGGACAAGATGTACTTCAGCCCCGGCAAAACAGCAAATTCAAACAATTGGAAGAGAAATTATTAAAAAGCGAAAAAAAAAGTAAGTGGGAGAAAAAAGTAGAGAAGCTGGAAGCCCAGTTGGCGGAGGAAAAGCTCAGTAAACCCGGCCGGGGCGTAGAAACCATGTTTCGCACTACTTCCACCAATCACCTCCAGTTGAGCGCCATGGCCGATACCAAAGCCAACATCATGATTTCCATCAATTCCATCATCGTCTCGTTGATGGTCTCGGTTCTGATCCGCAAATTCGATGAATTTCCCAATCTCATCCTGCCCACCGCCATTCTGACCACCGTCTGCCTGGTCACGATCGTATTTGCCGTACTGGCCACCCGGCCCAATGTGTCTACGGGTCGGTTCAATCGGGAAGACATTGCCCTGAAAAAAACCAACCTGTTGTTTTTCGGCAACTTTCACCAGATGAGTCTGGAAGACTACGAATGGGGAATGCGGCAAACCATGAAGGACAACGACCTGCTTTATGCCAGTATGATCAAGGACATTTATTTTCTGGGGAAAGTACTGGGCAAAAAATACCAGCTCCTGCGCATCTCCTACACGGTATTTATGTTCGGTTTTGTGCTGGCCGTCGTTTCCTACGCCCTGGCTATGATCCTTTACCCCACTCCCAGTTAATGAATCCCTCTTTCAAAATCCAGGCACCACTCCCGGCTATTTTTCGCAGGGGCTGGGATGGCTTGCGCGTTTTTCGTGGCGGGATGGCTGCTTTGCTGCTGGTGGTCAGTTGCGGACAGGCCGGCAGAGAGCAGACTGAAGCAGAGCAATTCCTGCCGATTCCCTACGACCTGAATGCGCCGGACGAAAAATACGGGATGCCAGCCGAACTGACGGAGATTTCCGGCATTGCCTTTTACGGTGCCGGGCAACTGGCCTGTGTGCAGGACGAAGAGGGCACGGTGTACCTCTATGACCTGCCACAGAAAAAGGTAGTTCGCCGGATGCGCTTTGCCGGTAAAGGCGACTTTGAAGACCTGGCAGTAGTGAAAGACCAACTCTACGTGGTCCGAAGCGATGGCGTACTTTTTAACTTTCCCTTGCGGGACAGCCTCCGCAAAGACGTATCGGAGAGCACTGTCAAACGGACGACTTCGCTGAATGCGGCCAACGACGTGGAAGGGCTGACCTACGATTCAAGGAACAACCGGCTACTTATAGCCTGTAAAGAATCCCAATCGATTCGCGGTGGAGAAGTGGAAGGAAAAGCCCTGTATGCTTTCGACCTGGGCCGTATGCAGTTGGACGAAACGCCGGCGTACCGGATCACCTGGCCGGCTTCGCAGCAATCGGAAGCCCCGGGTAAAAAGAAAAAGGGAGCAGGCAAAAATGAAAACTGGAAACCCGCGGGACTGGCCATTCACCCTGCCAGCCGACAGATCTACCTCCTGGCTTCGGCGGGTCGCCGCCTCCTGGTGCTGGAGCCGGATGGCCGCCTGGTGGGTACCGCCCGGCTCGATCCCCGCCTGTACCGACAACCCGAAGGCATCTGCTTTGCTCCCGACGGTACCCTGTACATTTCCAGTGAAGGGCAGGAAGGTCAGGGCTATATTTTGCAGTTCCGACAGCGATAGACGGGGTGTTTTCACTCATTTATTCTTTCTTTTCCAGAAAGCCATGCGTACTTTTTACCTCCTTCTTGGGTTCCTGCTCACCGGTGTCAACCTGACCAATGCCCGGGCACACACTCCCGAAGACACTACCCGATTCCAGGTTTTTCTGATCGGAGGAGCGGGTCACGGATACAATGCCTACGCTCCTACCCTGCAGTTGCTAAAGTCACAGTTGTCGGCGGCCGGCAAGCAAAGTGCGGTAGTCTTTCTGGGCGATTATGGTTACCCTGGCGGCTTGCCCGATCCGGAAAGTCCGGAGCGGAAAGCGGCGGAGCAAGTACTTCTTTCCCAACTGGAAATATTGAAGGATTATTCCGGTCAGGTAGTTTTCATTCCCGGCAACCAGGACTGGAAAAAAGGAAGCACCCGGGGCTGGAGGTACCTAAAGAACCAGGAGGCTTTCGTGGAGGCCGTCCTTGATCGCGGCAACGTATTTCTGCCCGATGGCGGCTGCCCCGGTCCCGTAGAAGTGGCGCTGACGGATGAGATCACGCTGGTCATCCTGGACACCCAATGGATGCTGCACCCCTGGGACAAGCCGGGAGCCGAATCGGATTGCGAAGCCAAAGACCCGGCAGCCATTACCCTCCAGCTGGACGACATCCTGAGCCGGAACCGCCACAAGCACCTGCTGGTAGCGGGACACCACCCGATGTACACCTACGGTCGGCACGGTGGTTACAGCACCTTCCGGCAGCACCTCTTTCCGCTTACCGATCTGAACCGGCACCTCTACCTGCCACTGCCCGTAGTGGGTTCTTTGTATCCGCTCTACCGCCGGGTATTGGGCAGCCCACAGGATGTACCGCACCCCAGCAACCGGCTCATGCGCCATTCCCTTACTTCGGTACTGCAAAAATACCCCGGGCTCACGTATGCCAGTGGCCACGAACAATCGTTGCAATACCTGGAAAAAGACAGTCTGCACTGGCTTGTCAGCGGAGCAGGCTCCCGGCCTACCGAAGTAAAAAAAGGCACCTACACGCAGTTTGCGGCCTCCCGCCATGGCTTTGCCCGTCTGGACTACGGCAAAACATCGGTACAACTGAGTTTCTGGTCGCCCGATGCCGGGAAAGGTGAACAGCCCATGTTTGTCAGGCAGTGGGAAAACCCTTTACCTACCCCTGCGGATACTTCACACCCAAACACGCCCCTGTCCTTTTCCGATAGTACCACCCTGGTGCGGGCCAGCCAGCAATACGAAGCCAACGCATTTCAAACCTGGTTGCTGGGAAACAATTACCGGAACGAATGGCAGCAACCGATCCGGGTGCCGCTGCTGGATCTGGCTACTGAAAAGGGAGGGCTGAAACCCATCAAACGCGGAGGCGGCTTTCAGACCAAATCTCTGCGGCTGCAGGCCTCAGATGGCCGGGAGTACGTATTGCGGTCCATCGAAAAAGATGCCGACAAAGCCGTGCCTGAAGTGCTGCGCCGAACGCTGGCCGCCTCCCTGGTGCAGGACCAGATTTCTGCCGCGCATCCCTACGCCGCCCTTACCGTGCCGGTGCTGGCGGAGGCAGTCGGCGTGCCCCACACCCGGCCGAAAGTGGTGTTGATCCCGGACGATCCGCACCTGGGGACTTACCGGAAGGATTTTGCCGGTACGCTGGCGCTCTTTGAAGAAAGGGAAGCCGATCCGCCCACTCAGTTTACCGGTAAACCCAATGGCAAGTCGTACAGTACCGAAAAGGTGCTGGAAAAGCTGCGGGAGGACCACGACAACCGGGTAGACCAGCGAGAGGCGTTGCGGGCCCGCCTGCTGGATATGGTGCTGGCCGACTGGGACCGGCACGACGACCAATGGCGCTGGCTGGGCTATCACCAGTCCGGGGGCCTCTTGTTCCGGGCACTTCCCCGCGACCGGGATCAAGCCCTTTTTGTAAACGAAGGCCTGCTGCCCCGCCTGGTGAGCCGCGAATGGGCGCTTCCCAAAGTGCAGGGCTTTGACACGGACTTCCGTAACGTCAACAGCTTCATGTTCAACGGACGTTATTTCGATCGGTCTTTTCTGACTCAGCCTTCCCTGGACGAATGGCTAGCCCTGGCCGATTCGGTAAGGAATGGACTGACCGACGAAGTGATCGAAGCCGCAGTACGCCAATGGCCGGATTCCATTTTCCGCTGGTCGGGGCCGGAAGTAATTGCCAAGCTGAAAGCCCACCGCGACCGCCTTCCTGCGTACGCCCGCCAGTATTACCTCTTCCTGGCCCGGGAGGTGTCCGTGCCGGGTAGCGACAAACGTGAGTACTTTGAAGTGGTCCGCGAAGATGACATGCATACCCTGGTGCGGGTATTCAAACTGAGCAAATCCAGCAACCAACCGGGAGCGGTGATTTACCAGCGCCGGTTCGACAACCGCGAAACCCGGGAAATTGTCCTCTACGGGCAGGGTGGCGATGACGTATTTGCCGTCAGCGGGGAAGTGGATGAGGGGATTCGAATACGGATGGTAGGTGGTGCCGGTGCCGATCAGATCACCGACTCTTCCCGCGTGAGCGGACTGCGCCGGCATACCCTGGTTTACGACACCCGAAATGAAAACGTGCTGCGTCTGGGAGCGGAAGCCAAAGACCTGACCTCCTCCGATCCGGAAGTAAACCACTACGACCGAACGGCTTTCCAGTATCCGTACCTGGGTCCGCTGGTTCCCTTCAACTTCAACGTAGACGATGGCCTGTTCCTGGGGGCGGGCGTGCTGATCCGGCGGCCGGGCTTCCGGAAGCAGCCCTTTGCGGCTTCGCACCGCATTATCGGCAACGTGGCCTTTCAAACCAGGGCGTATAATTTCACCTACGAAGGCCGCTTTGTCCAGGCAGTAGGAAAAATGGATCTGCAGGTCAATGCCGACGTGCAGGAGCCTAACTTCATCCGCAACTTTTACGGGCTGGGCAACGAAAGCATACTGGACAAGTCATTCCGGGCCTCTTATTATTGGGTTCGCTTCCGGAACCTCGTCCTGGGCGGGCTGTTGAACCGGCACCTGAACAATCAGCAATTGGTGTATTTCGGGCCGGTTTACCAGCAGGTGGAAGTCGAAAACGCATCGCATCGTTATATTGGACAGGTGCAGGACGAACGGCTCAATCTGCCAGCGCTCTTCGAAGACAAATTTTATCTGGGCCTGAAACTGGGCCACCTGCTGGACACCCGCGACAGCCGGTGGCTACCCACCCGGGGGCTCCGCTGGTCTACCGAATGGCAGGGAATGCGTGGACTGGGTGCCTACGCCCGCAACCTCAACCGACTCAGCTCCGATCTGTCCTTGTACTGGTCATTTCGCCTGCCTGCCCGCGTCACGCTGGCCACCCGGCTGGGCGGGGAGATCAACGTAGGGCCTTACGAATTTTTCCAGGCAGCCACCCTGGGCGGACTCAGCAACTTACGGGGTTACCGGCGCATGCGCTTTGCCGGGCAATCCAGTGCCTACAACAACACCGAACTCCGCATCCGGCTGGGTGGCTTCCGGACCTACCTGTTTCCGGCCTCCTTTGGCATTATGGGCTTCCACGATATCGGCCGGGTGTGGCTGAAGGGCGAAAACTCCCGGGTCTGGCACAACTCTTTCGGAGGCGGCGTTTGGCTGACTCCCTTTCAGCAGGTCGTTATTTCGGCTACCTGGGGCATTTCCAGGGAAGAACAATTGCCGCTGATCGGACTGGGCTTCTTTTTCTGATGGGTTGCCGGCTGAAGCAGGAATGAATGGCCCCACGGGCACCTGGGGTTAGTTTCATTAAGATACTTAAAAATAAATCTAATAAATATGTCTATTTATTAGCCAAATCCGTTAGCACCAGTAGCTGATTAGAATTAATTGGCTGAATATAAACAAAATAACCATGCAACTCAGGACACCCAAATTTGGTTTATTGCTGATACTGGCCTTTTTTCTCACCCATACTGCTTTCGCGCAGCAGGATACATTAAAAGACCTTACCTACCCATATCAGCAGGCAATTCAGGAGCAAACGCAACAAAAACAAGCGCAGGTAAAGACCGATGCCCAGCAGAATACGGAACGCCAGAAAAGCGCCGATGATTTGGTAAAAGAATACAAGGCCAAAGCCAAAGAGACCCGCCGCATCAATGACGACGCCAACGATGCCGTGAAACAGGCAAAACGCTCGGCCAAGATGGAAAAACAGGCTCAGAAGTCGCGCATCAACGCCGAAAAACAAATGCGGAAGGCGGAAAAGGCCGCCGAAAAATCTGACCGAAACTGATTTGTAAAACAACCGGCAGATGCCGCCCGCCGAATCAACCTGAAGGAATGGATACTATCGATGGCGCAGCTGAAATATAACCGGGCTTTTATCAGTTAAAAACAACGTTGTGCCGTATACCATACCAGGCAACAATGCCTCTATTTTCAAAACCGCATCATGTCCAAAGACAACAGCGATTATAAAAAGTCACTTCTGAAAGCCGATCCCAAGGGGGCCGATACTTTGTTAAAGGAATTGCCATCTAAACAGGAAGCCGGGTCTGCCAAAAAACAGTCTTCCCAAAAGAAGGCCAGATAACCACCCTTTGATTCAGCAGCCAGTTTATTCCAAATAGGTTGCTGAATCAAATAAACGCATTTACTACCCACCTGCCCTTCTTCTCATACTTCATTTTTGCATCCGGGCCAGCTAAAAAATTATATTCTGTTGCTTTTGCAACGAAAAGACAGGTTCCCGGGTTGTGTCAGGGTAGCAGCAGGAATCAGGCTTTGAACCGGTCCGACAAACAGCCGTACGGGAGCGTACATCGCTGAATGGGCCGCTATCTGCTTCGCTGTCAACACTGCCCGGGCATTTTATTTCAGTGCTTCAGTCTTTGGCCTACTCCAACCAGGAATCGCAGCCAGCCGCCGCTTTCCAGTCAGGTATCCGCTTCTTTGGCAATCATTTCATGCAGTAGGGACCGATTGATATTTACTATCTCCCATGAAAAATAACTTTAGTTATGAGTCCGATGCATCACACACCCCGTTTCGGGTGGCGATCACCCTGATGGAACGAATCTTCTGGTGTTTTGTATTTGCCGGTGTCCCCATTGCGCTGCTCGTTCAGTGGCTTCTGCCCGCGGTCGGCAAGTCCATCTACCGTCTCGACTCCTCCCACTTTTGGGCACAATTGAGTTTCGCCTCCGTAGTAGCCTGGTTCTTCAATATGTTCCTTGCTTTGTGGGCAGGGGGATTCCTGAATCGTCGGCCTGGCTGGTTTCTCAATTCAAAGCCCTGATCTTACTGATATACACGCGCCTGAACAACCGACAATAGCGGTGCCCACAGTAACACTTAACAAACGAACGATGAACTTAAAAACCGTATTTCTTTCCGTAAATAAACATTTACCGTGGATTATCCTGGTATTGACACTCTCCGGTTTGTGGCTCATCGACACGTACGCCGACAACTTTCCCATTCAGCGAATGGTACACTGGATAGAAAGCGGCCCGATCGGCGAGGGCATGATCGTGGTAGTGGTGGCTACCGTCGGCCTGTTTCTTTACCGTTTGAAACAATTCCGTATGGTCCGTTTGGCCAGCCCGCAATTGCCCTCTATTCAGGTAAAAGTAACCAGTGGCAGTACTGTACAGATTTATCTGGTCGAAAAAAAGTATCCGGGCGAGAGCTACTGGTCGGGCAGCATAGAGGACGAGGAAGAAAGTCATCGCGTGGTGATCTGCCACAAGGTGGGTTCGGCGTTTGTGTCTGACACACAGGTAACCAGAAGCCTCAGTGTTGCTTCCTCTTCGCAATTCGTGGCCGAACAATTCAATGACCTGGTTCGTCAACACAAAATCCCCCTCAGTCGGCCGGCATAACGCCCCCTTGAGGCTAATGAACTCGATTCCTCCTTTCCTGAAATACAAATAAATTACGGATGCGATTCGGAGCTGATATCGTTCCAGGCTGGGCAGAAGGTGATAATATTAAAAAACCGGAGTACCTGTTAGGCGCATAATGTATATACGCTGAGCGTACTAATGAAAAAGCAACATGCTAATCAAAATAAGAGGAATAAATCGGCGGGCCGATTGTTGTGAGGTCAGGGTAGAATACGATCAGTGGATTGGCCTGGATGAGCCGCAGGGACTGGATCTGCTGAAAAAACTACGAATTGTGGGCGTAACCCAATGGCAGGCCAGCGCCAAACCGGTGGGTCGATTGGATTTGATGATGCCCGGTTCCCAGGTTGCTCCGTGTATCCGTTTGATCAAACACGTATTTTTCCAGCACTTTCCCGATGCCACGGTTCAGGCCCTGTATCCATTTACTCCCCCCTGTTCTAGAATCGTTTAGACGGCCTGAGAAAACTCAATCCATATACTTAAAATTCCGGCAATGAAAAAGTATTCCGTAGTCGTAGTAAAAGAGGCGGCATTGAACCCCCTGACCCAACAGCTCACCAAGCGAATGGAACAGGTTTTCGTGCTCTACGCCGAAAGCAAACAAAAAGCGCACGGAGAGGCCCACCGGCTCTGCACGCTGGTACTGGAAGGTGCCAATAGCAGAACGATCATTGATGGAGAGGAGTACCTCTAGAAAAATAGCTTCTATACATCACAAATGCTGATGCTCTGCTTCAATGAAACCAGCGGTTCTTTGCGCGCAGGAATAAACTCCTGCGACACGTGCCCCTTGTAGCCCGTTTCTACAATGGCCCTCATAACCGCCGGATAGTAGATCTCCTGCGTTTCGTCGATTTCGTGGCGGCCGGGTACGCCCCCGGTGTGATAGTGATTAATGTACGGATGATACTCTTTGATGGTGCGGATGATGTCGCCTTCCATAATCTGCATGTGGTAGATGTCGTACAGCAATTTAAAATATTCTGACCCCACCCGCTTGCAGAGTTCGACACCCCATTGGGTGTGGTCGCACTGGTAATCCCGGTGGTCGACTTTGCTGTTGAGCAACTCCATAGTAAGCGCCACCTTGTGTTTCTCAGCCGTTTTCATCAGCCGTTTCAAGCCTTTAGCGCAGTTTTCCAGCCCCTGTTCATCGCTGAGCCCATTGCGGTTGCCCGAAAAGCAGATGAGTTTATCGTACCCGGCATTGGCAACCTGCGGAATGACCGCTTCGTAGCTGGCCACCAGTTCGTCGTGGTACTGCGGATCGTTGAAGCCCTTTTCGATTCCCTTGCCAGCTCCGTTGGGCAGGGCACAAGTCAGGCCGTACTTCTTTAAGGTGGGCCATTCATTAGGTCCCAGCAATTCAATAGAAGTAATCCCCATCGTTTTGGCTGCCTTGCACATTTCCTCCAGTGGAATCTTGTCGTAGCACCATTTACAGACGGAATGGTTGATGTTGCCTTTGAGTTGGAGGGTTGTCAGTTCGGAAGCTTCCATACGTTCGGGTAAAAGAGTAGCAGTAGTCAAAAGGGCCGCACTGTGGGCCATGTTTTTCAGGGCAGAGCGGCGGGACTGTGGTTGGTTCATGGCAGTAAGTAAGTTGATCAATTTCAGGTATACCGTTCCATTCTGGTCGAAAAGGAATTCTCAACTTTCGCTGACGTGCCCGGTAATACGGGTCAAGATAAACATTTTAGGCTGATAGCAGATAAATCAAAACGATAAAAGCGTGTGCAAGCCTGGTCCAAACCGGCGCTTCAGGCACGCGATGCCCAGTGGGCTACCTCATCGAATTCGGTTTTGATCTGTCCCATGCAAGGTGGATGCGGTTATGAGAATAATGGATTGATCAACAGTAGCTAGGTTTGAAGCATTTTCAACTCAACCACCTTTCACCCTGTACTAGCTATGGACCAATCCACCGAACGCGTTACGCTCAATGCCGTCTTCCTGCAGGATATTCTCTCCCTGTACCGCGACAAGCCCGATTACTACCTGCCGCTGGCTCATATCACGGCGGAGTATGACCTGAGCGATCCGCAGAGCAAAATTCCCATTTCGGTTTACAACCAGATGTGCGCCTGGATTGAGGAAAACCTCGGACAGGCCAATACCAGAAAAGTGGGCCGACTGATTGGCAAAACGGCATTCGATGGAATGAGGGCTTACGGATTGATCAGTGACAAACCGACTCCCATGGAAGTAATGGCGGCGCTGGTAAAAGTAGCCCAGCAGATGATCCAGGACCCCCGCAAACGCGGCTGGGAAATCCGCCAGTCCTCCGCAAAATCCCTGCTCATGCGCCGTACCCAGACCTTCAATGGCACCCTGCAGTTCGGTTTATTGGAAACCCTGGTTTACAAGAGCAACGTGTTTTCTCCGGAAGTCACTTATGCCAAAAGCATTGCGGAGGGAGATGAGTACGATGAATACCTGGTGAGCTGGAAATAATAAAAAAATTTCTACATTTAGATTCGTAATGAATTTTAACTTGAGCTGCCAATAGAAAATGTGTCAAACCCTTCCTAAACGTATTTTTACTCTTAGAAAGTGTTTGAGTTAGCCTTTTACGAAACGAAATGGCCGCCAGGCGGGGTTAGATTGTGTGCAGCAACCTTATACCACCAGCCTAACGACCACTCAATGGGAAGGTATTGAAAAACTCATTGACG